>JAEEGH010006426.1_pt1 | contig 28830 bp, 27 predicted proteins | sample 9134181 | NCBI WGS metagenome assembly JAEEGH01 (sample SAMN16246544, study PRJNA631951) | gut metagenome | biome: gut microbiome; feature: rumen; material: DP-attached | host: Bos | place: Iran: Karaj | collected 2018-10 | reverse complement strand
AGCCTCTTCCCAGGCAGCCTTTTCCCAATACAGGCCGATTTCGGGATAACCTTCCCGATGGGCAACGCGGGCCATGGCCAGATACATGCCCACTTCGGAGCACTCGCCCTGGAAATTGGAGCGCAGATCGGCAATGATGTCCTCGGGAACGCCTTTGGCGATGCCGACCACATGTTCCGCTGCCCAAGCCTCTTTCTCGACCATCAGCTTGAACTTGGAAGCGGGCGCCTTGCACTGCGGACACTGGGAGGGAGCTTTATCGCCCTCGTACACATAGCCGCAGATCATGCAAACGAACTTTCTCATTATGATATCCTCCTATTTCAAAAAGTTATTGGATTTCTTATTTGATCCCGGCACATTCCCCGCAGAGGCCCCGGAATACAAGCTCATGATAACTGACCTTGATCGGGTTTGTTTCCTCAGCCTGCCGGTCCAGGGAAGGCGGCTCCGGAAGTCCTACCACGTCCAGCACTTTGCCGCATTTGTCGCAGATGAAATGGGGATGGGGCTTAGTGTTGGCGTCATAGCGCTCTCTTCCGTCAACCACGCCGACACAGATCACGCTGCCATCCTCCCGGAGCTTGGTGAGATTGGCGTAAACTGTGGTGCGGGATATGTTGGGGTAGGTCTCCTGCAGGTCACGGTAAAGGGTATCGGCAGAGGGATGCAGTTTCGTCGCCGCCAGGGCGGCATAGACGGCGCTTCCCTTCCGTGCATACTTGGATTCCAATGGTATTTCCTTTCTTGGCAAATGAAAATCGGACAGTGTTTCCTCGTCCTAATAAACCACAAATCTGCGCTTTTGTAAAGGGATTTCTTCTCATTATTATCCTTCGGATATGCATTCCCCGTGCTTGACGCAGAAGTATTTCATGATATAATTAGTTATCTATATGTTTTTCCCCGAAATGGGTCATATCCCCGACGGCTGAACTGAAATCAGAATACGAATCTAGGATCGCTGTAAACGATGATAAACTCTACTTTATGTTATATTGAAAAAGACGGGCAGTATCTGATGCTGCATCGCATCAAAAAGAAAAACGATCTGAACCACGACAAATGGATCGGGGTGGGCGGCAGATTTGAAAAGGACGAAAGCCCGGAAGAATGTCTCCTCCGGGAAGTCCGGGAAGAGACAGGCTACATTCTGGATCGGTGGCAGTTCCGCGGCGTGATCACCTTTATCAACGATCGCTGGGAAACGGAGTATATGTACCTGTTCACAGCCGATCGTTACCACGGCGACAGGATCGAGTGCGATGAAGGCGTCCTGGAATGGGTGGATAAAGACAAGGTGTTTGAGCTTCCCCTCTGGGAGGGCGACAAGCTGTTTTTCCCTCTGCTGGCCCGGGACATTCCGCCCTTTTTGATGACTCTGCGCTATATTGACGACAAACTCGTATATGCCTCCTGCAACGGGGAGCAGTTACCATTGGGAAAGGAAGAACAAAAATGAAATCCATCCGCTGCGTCAGAATCGGTTCCCTCCGGGAGAAGGACCCGGAGAAGAAGGGCAAGATCGAAGTCTGGGATGTGCCGGAGGACCCGGTAGGTCCCGAGGACGTGAGAATCAAAGTCGCCTACTGTGCCATTTGCGGTTCCGATCCTCATTTGGTAGAGGGCATCTTTGGCTGGCCCGTCCCCTACGGCATGGGGCATGAGGTTTCCGGCGTCATCACGGAAGTCGGGGAAAAGGCCACGAAAAAGGGGCTCAAGGTCGGTGACCGCGTTGCCGGCAACTTCCTCAAGTTCTGCGGCACTTGCTATTACTGCCAGAATGGGCAGCAGCAATTCTGCGAACATGCGGACGAATCCAATCACCCCGGTTTCAGCGAGACCCTGGTTTGGCACGAAAGCCAGGTTTATAAGCTGCCGGACAGCGTCAGTCTCAAGGAAGGCTGCCTTCTGGAGCCCGTGAGCATCGCCGTCCGGGCGATGGACAAAGCGGAGCTCCGCTTCGGCCAGCGTGTCCTGGTCAGCGGCGGCGGCCCCATCGGACTGCTGATCACCCAATGCCTGAAAAAAGCGGGGGCGACGGAGCTGACCCTTTCCGAGCCCATTGCCGAACGCCGGGAGCTGGCCCTTCGCTTCGGGGCGAAAAATGTGATCGACCCCATGAAGGAGAACATCCGGGACGCAGCTGACCGCATCACCGGCGGACGGGGCTTCGACGTGGTATTCGACTGCACCGGCAGCACCAAGGCCGTCTATGACCTGCCTTACGTGACGGCAAAGGGCGGGAAGCTCATCTACTCTGCCATGTATCCCAATGACTTCGAGATGCCGCTGAACCTTTATAAGTTCTGCTATTATAATGAGCTGACCATAACGGGCATGTATGTGGCCCCCTATGCGTTCCCCCGGGCGGCGCAGATGCTTCCGGAGCTGGACCTTGCGCCTCTGACCACCAAGGTTTTCGAGCTGGAGGACGCCGTGGCCGCCTTTGACGCCCAGGTCAGCGGCAAATATCCGAAGATCCTGATCCGCTGCAACAAGGATCTGGAGTAAGGTTGGAATAAGGAGGATTGAATGTGAAAACCGTAGCTCCCATCGATACGCAGGAAGTCCGAAGGCTGGAGGAAACCTGCTACCGCGTGCGCAAAGGCATACTCACGCTGGTATACAATATCGGAATGGGTCACCTCGGAGGCGAGATGAGCATGGTGGAAATGGCCGTCGCCCTCTACTATCGCTATCTGAACTTCGACGTGATGGACCCGCACAAGCCGGACCGTGACCGCTTCATACTCAGCAAAGGCCACTGCTCCGAGACGCTCTACACGATCTTTTCCGATCTTGGCGCTTACAGCATGCAGTATATGATCGACAACTTTGAGTGCCTGGACAAGTCAAAGTTCGGGATGCACACCAATCGCAAATACTGCCCCCAGGTAGAAGTATCCGCCGGTTCCCTGGGCCACGGTCTCCCCATCGCCGTGGGCATGGCCCTGGCCGGGCGGAAACAGAAGGCTCCCTGGCGCGTCTTTGTCATGACCGGTGACGGCGAACTGGACGAGGGGACCAACTGGGAAGCCATCATGTCCGGCGGTCACTATCAGCTGGGGAACCTCACGCTGATCGTGGATAAGAACCAGCTCCAAATGACCGGGCCCACGGCAAAGGTCATGAACCACGACCCGCTGGATAAAAAGCTGGAAGCCTTCGGCTGGGACGTTCGGGTCATCAAGGACGGCAACGACATCCTTCAGGTTTGCCAGGCACTGGACGCCGTGCCCCAGGCGGACCCCATCACAAGGAAAAAGCCCATCGCCATCATCTGCAACACGGAAAAGGGCCATGGCGTGGATTTCATGGCCGGAAACGTCAAGTGGCACGGCGGCGGCCTCGGAACGGAAGATTATGAGCACGCCATCCAATATGTAGAATCCGAATGGGAAAGGAGGAAGGCTTCATGGCGGTAAAATCCACTTTTGATTTCGATCAGATGCTTTCCAGCGCCCGGGAGGCCTATGCGGAGGAACTGCTCCGCATGGCTGACGAAGGACTGGACTTCACCTTCACATACTCCGATAACGTTGCTCCCTCCTCCTCCGCCGGAAAGCTGGTGGCGAAATATCCGGATCGCTGCTTCAACTTCGGCATCGCGGAGCCGGACCAGGTGGGCGCTTCCTGCGGCATGGCGCTGGCCGGGGAGATCGTTTACGCCCAGGTCATGGGCCCCTTCCTCAGCCTTCGCAGCGCTGACCAGATCCACACGGATATTGCCTACAATGACGTGAACGTGCGTCTCATCGGCACCCATGCCGGCGTGACCGCCGGCGGCGGCCCTACCCACAACTGCATCGCGGACCTGGCCCTTTATCGGGCTATCCCCAATCTCACGGTCGTCGTTCCCGCGGACGCTGCCCAGTGCTGCAAGGCGATCCGCCAGTCCCACAGCTTCCAGGGCCCTATGGTCATTCGCATCGACCGGGCCGGTATGCCTGCCGTATATGCGGACAACGACTATGATTTCACCTTCGGCAAGGCGATCCAGGTGCTGGACGGTACGGACGTCACCATCATTTCCGCCGGCAGCCCAGTGTACTGGTCCATGATGGCGGCCAAGCGGCTGCAAGAACAGCATGGCATCAGCGTGCGTCTGATCGATATGCACACCATCAAGCCTTTGGATGTTGAAGCGGTTCTGAAGGCTGCCGGTGAGACCGGGAATGTCGTCACGGTGGAAGAACACTCCATAAACGGCGGCCTCGGTTCCGCCGTTGCGGAGTGCCTGCTGGAAAACGGCTTCTCCGGACGATTCAAGCGGATCGGGCTGCCGGATGAGTTTGCTGTTCTCGGTGAGACCGACGCCATCTATCACTATTACGGGCTGGATCCGGAAGGGATCGCCAACACGATCTTTGAACTCCTGACTAAATGAGTCTGAGATGAAAGGCCGTGGGGTTTCTTGAACCCCACGGCCCTTTTCTTTGTCTATCTGAGCGCGAAGGAAGTGCGGAGCACTTTGGCGCCCGTGAGGACTGCCGTCCGTTCATCCGGCTGTCCCCCGCCGACCCAAAGGGTGTAGCTTCCCTTTTCCACGGCCCGGCTGCCGTCCTCATGATAGGTGTAGAGGGCGTCATTTTTGACTATGAGACTGATCTGCTTCTTTTCGCCGGGCTGTAAATCCACGCTTTCAATGCCGCAGAGATGCCAGCGTGGCTGCGCATCGTCGCCGCCGTCCCAGCGCACATATGCCTGGACCACTTCCCTGCCCGCCATACTGCCGGTGTTTTTCACGGAAACATGGATTTCCACATCTTCTCCGCAGCGCACCTGAAGCCCGTCGTATTGGAAGCTCGTATAGCTCAGGCCATAGCCGAAGGGATAGAGAGGTTCCCCTTCAAAATAGCGATAAGTGCGGTTCTTCATGGAATAATCCGTGAAGGCGGGTAGCTCTTCAACGCTGCGGTAGAAGGTGACCGGGAGCCTGCCGGAGGGACTGAATTTGCCGAAGAGCAGTTCGCCCACAGCTTGGCCGCCCAAGGCGCCGGGATACCAGGCCTGCACCAGCGCGCCGATCCGCGCATCATCCACATTGAGCGCGCTGCCGGAGAGAAGCACCACAGTCGTGGGCTTGCCGAGGGCCAGCACATCCTCCAACAGCTTACGCTGGTTGGAGGGCAGCAGGAGCGTTTTTTTGTCACCGCCTGCGAATTCATCGCAGCCGTAGCCCTCCATCATTTCTTCGCCTTCCACGGATTCATCCAGGCCCAATACCAGTACCACGGCGTCGGACTCTTCCGCCAGGGCCAGGGCCTCCGCTTCTCTGTCCCCATGCCCCATGAGCTCCAGCAGATTGAAAGTCGGCGTCACTTTACTAAAGAAAGACACGGATGCGTCGTCGCCGGTCTTGCTCTCCCGTTTTGCCGGTGACTGATAAGGAGTCAGCTCGCAGCCCACGCCGTAGCGGATTCGGACACCCTCCCCCGCAGCACGGCGGATACCGTCCAGCACTGTGATATATTCCGAGGCTTCGCCGTGGTAGTTGCCCTTCAATGCGGAAATGCTCATGGCATTGGGACCCAGGACGGCAATGGAGCGGAATTTTCCGGTGAGCGGCAGGAGGCCGTCGTTCTTGAGCAGTACCAGGGATTCCCTGGCTGCTTTCAGGTTCAGAGCCTGATGCTCGGGTCCGTCCAGAAGATCATGATCCACCTTCAGGCTCGCCGGTTCCTCATACAGGCCCAGCCTAAGACGCTGGATCATAACGTTTATGCAGGCATTGTCTATATCCGCCTCTGTGACCAGGCCACGCTCCAGCGCTTCCGGCAGGTCCATATAGACGAACCCCAGATTCATGTCGCAGCCGTGTTTGAGCGCGAGGGCCGCGGATTCCGCCGCGTCCTTTGTTACCTTATGCCCCGTGTGAAAATCCTTCAGCGCCGTGAAATCCGAGACGACCATACCCTCAAAATTCCAGTCTTCCCGCAGCACTTTTTGCAGCAGCAGTTCCGAAGCACAGCAGGGTTCTCCCAGCGTGCGGTTATATGCGCCCATGACCTGCGCCACGCCCGCTTCCTTTACCGCCGCTTCAAAAGCCGGCAGGTAAGTCTCGTGCAGGTCCTTCTGACTGACTTCCGCATTGAACTCATGGCGGATGGGTTCCGGGCCTGAATGGACGGCATAGTGCTTCGCGCAGGCGGCAGTGAGCAGATAATCCGGATCGTCACCCTGCAATCCCGTAATATAGCTCACACCCATACGGCTGGTGAGCCAGGGATCTTCCCCGTAGGTCTCCTGACCGCGGCCCCAGCGAGGGTCGCGGAAAATGTTGATATTGGGGCTGTAAAGACTGAGTCCCTTGAACAGGTCCCGAACGCCGTGGGAGGAATACTGCTCATATTTGATGCGGGCTTCCTGACCGACTGCCCTCCCGATCTCTTTCACCAGCTCGGGATCGAAGGTGGCCCCCATGCCGATGCTCTGGGGATACATGGTCGCCGTTCCCTCACGGGCCGCACCGTGGAGCGCTTCGCTCCACCAGTCCATTTCCGGGATGCCCAGCCGCTCCAATGCAGGCGCGGCGGAAAGGATTTGCGCGATCTTTTCTTCTGTCGTCATGCGGGAGACCAGATCTTCCGCACGCTTGGCAAAACTCAGGCTGGTATCCAGATAAGCCTCCATCTTTTCCTCTCCTTTACGAAATGATGTGCAGATACAGATAACGGGCCCGCCTTGCGGCAGGCCCGTCGGAACCTTCTTTAGAAATCGTTGTAGCGCTGCCCGCCCTTTTTCTGGACCTCCAGGTCCTTGGGGACGTTGTTGCGGGTCTGGAAGGCAGCGATGCCTTTTTCCATATCCTGATAATAGGAGTCCTGGATCTTCAGGGTCTTGGAACCATCCTTGAAGATGAACTCGGCGGAGGTGTTGTTCACACGGGCGGCGCGGGGGTTCATGGGGTTAACGCCGGGGAACTGCCAGATGATGGCGCGCAGCTCGTCGGCACGGATCACTTTCTGATTGAACAGGTTCTGCTGCACCAAAGTATCCTCATAGATATCCAGGCGCAGAGAGAAGATCTGACGGAGCAGCAATACGAAAACCAGGACGAAGATGATACCTGCGGCAATCGCAACACCCATCAGATTCCTGCCGCCCTTCAGGGTGGTGACAAGGCATGCCACGAAAACGACGGCAAAGAGGATCGAAAGCATGACGAAGGGGAGATGGATCATGCCGGAGAGCTTGAGCGTAGTATACTTTTTCCCGTATTTTTCTTCCATACCGAAACCTCCAAAGTTTCTTCAAATATGAAAACAATATAGCACGCGCTGAATCGGAAGTCAATTGCGGAAATTCCATTCTTTCAGGTCTTTCAGTTCTTCCCGCAAACGCAGATAACTGCGATACCGGCTCTCGCTGATCTTTCCGTTCTCCACTGCGTCACGCACGGCGCAGCCTTCATCTTTCCCGTGCCCGCAGTCATGAAAACGGCATTGGCTCAGGAACGGTCGGAATTCCCGGAAGAGTTCCGGCAATCGCTGTTTCAGCTGAAAAGACACATCCTCCGCGTCAAAAGCGGAAAAACCGGGGGTATCCGCAGCCAGGATATCCTGACCCAGACGGAAAGCCTCCACATGCCGGGTGGTATGACGCCCGCGGCCAAGTTTTTCACTGACTTCTCCCGTCTGCAATAAAAGCGACGGTTCCAGCGCGTTCAGAAGACTGGATTTTCCTACACCGGAATTGCCGGTAAAGGCGCAGAAGCTGCCGGCCAAAAGCGTTTTCAGCCTGTCTATCCCTTCTCCGGTGACGGCGCTTGTTTCGATGCAGTCGATCCCGGCTTCGGCATAAACCCGCACCATGTCCGGCGCACGGGCCATGTCACATTTGTGGAAGCATACGACGGGGCGACAGCCTTTCAACTCGGCAATGGCGATCATCCGGTCGATCAGAAAGGGTTCCGTTACCGGTATCACAGCGGACGCCAGGATCACCAGCACATCAAGATTGGCGACAGCCGGGCGGATGAAAGCATTTTTCCGGGGCAGGATCTCTTCCAGGCTCCCCTTTCCGCCGTTCAGCTCCGTAACCTTTACCCTGTCGCCCACAAGAGGCGTCTGCCCCTCCGTGCGGAGCTTCCCCCGCGCCGTGCAGCTGAGAACCCCGTTTTCCGTCTCCACATACCAAAGGCCGCGGACGGCTTTGAATACGAAACCGTCAGCCAACGCTGCCGTCCCCGTCCTGCGGCGGCTGTTCCTCGCCCTGCTGCTCAGGCAGCTCTTCCGTCCCCTGCTGCTCAGGCGGTACTTCTTCATCCTCTTCGGGAGGAGGCGTTTCCGCAGGGCCGGAGGAAATGATCACGTTGATCTTGGTCTTCTCCTGCACCGACTCTCCGGCAGAGCGGCTCTGCCAGGTCACGGTTCCCGCAGGCGCGTCGTCGGGCCGTTCCGTGATGTTGCCCATCACCAGGTTCAAGCCCTCCAGCTTGGCCTGGGCGGTGCTGATGGTATCCCCGATCAGGTCGGGCATATCAGCAAATTTGATCTCCGGTCCTGTGCTGATTTCCAGGAACACCGTATCGCCGGCTTTCATCTGTGCACCGGCGTCGGGAATCATGGAAATGACGTAACCTTCCGTTACATCCTCCGATTTTACGAAGCTCTCCTCATGGCTCAGGCCCATCTTGTTGAGCTGTATGATGGCGTCCCGGTAGTCGCTGTTGACAAGCTCCGGCAGGATGAGCGTCGTGGTACCGCTGCTGACAGTGAGCTTGATGTCCGCTTTTTTCTCGGATTTGATAACGTTGCGGTTCGCGGCGGGATTCTGGCTCATGACCTGGCCTTCCGCTACGTTTTCGCTGGATTCGTAAGTGGGGATGATATTGAAATAATCCGTATAGGCCGGATTTGCCAAAATGTCTTCCAGCTTTGCGCCAACGAAATTCGGCACTGCCGTGGTCTCCGGCTCAGAGAACATGTTGTCAAACCAGGAATGCCAGAGATAAAGGAAAATGCCGAGAATGAAGATGATCACCAGGAACGTGCCGCTCAGGATGGAAACGGTCCTGGCACGGCGGGAATTATCCCGATATTCTTCCCGGCTCATATCTCCCCGGCGGCTCACGGGTTTCACAGTGCTCACCGGCTGGTCCGGTATCTGGCGGTTGTCCGTCTTTTTCTGCTCCGTCCTGGTCTTTTCATCCGGCTGGAATCCCAGGTCCTGTTCGGAGAAATCAATATCCGGATTCTTGCGGAAGGTCTCCAGGTCCTCATAAAGCTGCTCGGCAAATTGATAACGCTTATCCAGATCCGGATTCATCGCCTTCATGGTAATGGTCTCCAAACCGGCGGGGATATCCGGATTGATCTCCCGAGGCATAAGCGGGATGGAGCTGATGTGCTGGATGGCGATGGAAACCGCGTTTTCTCCCTCGAAGGGCAGGCGTCCGGTGAGCATTTCGTACATGACGACGCCCAGGGAATAAATATCGGTCCTGGCGTCGATGCTGCTGCCCTTGGCCTGCTCGGGGGAGATATAGTGGACGCTGCCCAGGGTCTGCTGCGTAAGCGTATTTTGGGTGGAGCTGAGGCGGGCGATGCCGAAATCAGCCACCTTCACGCTGCCGTCCTTCAGGATCATGATATTGTGGGGCTTGATGTCCCGGTGAATGATGCCGCGGCTGTGGGCATGGATCAGGGCCTTGCTGATCTGCATGGAAAAGTGGAGGGCTTCCTTCCAGCTGAGCTGGCCCCGCTTCTGCATATACTGCTTCAGCGTCATGCCCTCAATGAGCTCCATGACGATATAGTTCACATCCTGGGTCCTGCTCACGTCGTAGACCGTCACGATGTTGGGGTGACTGAGCATGGCTACAGCCTGGGCTTCCGTGTGGAAGCGGCGGCGGAAATCCTCATCGACCGCATAATCATCCTTCAGCACCTTGACGGCCACATAACGGTTCAGCCGATGGCAGAGAGCTCTGTATACAATGGCCATACCGCCAATGCCGATCCGTTCCAGGATCTCATAGCGGTTGTCCAGCATTTTTCCAATATACTTATCGTTCGTTTCCATAGCTTATCCTCACAGTGTTTCGGACTGCGGATCGTCAGCAGTCAGGATCAGCGCCGTCACATTGTCCGGCGCGCCGCGTTCCAGCGCGATGTTCACCATCCGCTCGGCAGCCGTTTCCAGCTCACCGCCGTAAACGACCTCGAACAGCAGCTCCTGGGGGTTGACGACGCCGCTGAGTCCGTCGGAACAGAGCAGCAGCACGTCGCCGGGTTCCAGATCCCGGAAGAAAAGATCACATTCCACCTGCTCCTCCGCACCCAGGGCACGGGTGATGTAATTGCGCCGGGGGTGCTTCCAGGCATCCGCCCGTTCGATCTCGCCCCGATCCACCATATCCTCCACAACGGAGTGATCCTTGGTCAGCTGCTGGATGCCCCCGTCCCGGATCAGATAGCAGCGGCTGTCCCCCACGTTGGCGACGGTGACATGGCTACCGTCGGTGACGGCTGCCACCAGCGTCGTGCCCATGCCCTCATAGTCCGGGTCGGACTGGGCTTTTTCATAGATCAGGCGATTTGCCGTCTTTACGGCGCAAAGCATCTGCACATCCGTGACGGAAGGTGCATAGAAGTCCTTCCGCAGTTCCTCCATGAAGGTTTCCACCGCTATCTCACTGGCAATATTCCCGGCTTTTGCGCCGCCCATACCATCACAGACGACGGCAGCCAGGATCTCCGTACCGTCACCGAGTTCAAATTGGAGGTAACTGCAGGCGTCCTGATTCTGCTTCCTGACCCGACCCTGATCGGTCAGGCTCCAAGCTCTCATTCAGGTGGCCTCCTTTCGTCGAAGCTGTCCGCATGCCGCGTCGATGTCCGCGCCAAGACGGCGGCGCACGGTCACATTCACGCCCAGCTTCTTCAGCATATCGGCAAATGATTTGGCATCCCCGGGGATCAGAGGGCTTCCCTCCACCCGGTTCAGCGGGATCAGATTCAGATGACCGTGGGTCCTGCGCATCAGGCCGGCCAGTTTTTCCGCCTGCCAGGGCGCGTCGTTGACGCCCTTTATCAGTGCGTATTCAAAACTGATCCGCCGTTCAGTCCGCTTGAAATAGTCGGCGCAGCAATCGATCAGCGTTTCCATATCGTATTTTCTGGCGATCGGCATGATGGTCCTGCGGGTCTCGTCGTCCGGCGCATGCAGGGAAACGGAAAGGGTCAGCTGGAGATTCTCCTCCGCAAGTCTACGTATCTCCGGCACCAAACCGCAGGTGGAAAGGGAGATATGCCGCATCCCGATATTCATCCCTTTGGGATGATTCACCAGCTTAAGAAACCGAAGCACCTGCTCGTAGTTTTCCAGCGGTTCACCGATGCCCATGAGTACGATGCCGGTGACGGGCAGGCCGCTGTCGATCTGGCTGAACAAGACCTCCGCCAGCATTTCGCCGGCGCTGAGATCCCGTTTGAACCCAAGACCCGTGGAAGCGCAGAATACGCATCCCTGCCGGCAGCCGACCTGTGAGGAAATGCACACGGTATTTCCGTAGGAATAGCGCATGACAACGCTTTCCACCGCATTTCCGTCATGCAGACGCCACAGGTATTTCACCGTACCGTCTGCCTGGGAAACCTGCTTCCGCATTACCTGCGGCGCAGAGAGGGAAAATCGCTGTGCGAGATTTCCCCTAAGCTCCTGAGGCAGATTCCGCATCTCCCCGAAATCCCAGACGCCTTTACTCAGCCAATCGAACACCTGTTTTGCACGGAAGGGAGCTTGACCCATCGCCCGAAGCTCTTCTGCAAGCTCCTCCGGCAGCATGGAGGCTATGTCTTTTTGCGCATCCTGCATAGATAAAACCCGTCCGTCTCGAATTCAAAGGGCCACACCGTCCGCTGTCCGTCTTCTGCCGGTCCGAATGGAGGGGGAAGTACCATGGATTCCCGGGAAAACTCCGGGTGATCGGCAAGAAAGCGATCGGTCACTGCCTCATTTTCCTCCCGCAGCAAAGTGCAGGTGGAGTAGACCAGCACGCCGCCGGGTCGGACACAGGCGGCGGCGCCTTCCAGGATCGCCAGCTGCGTTTTCGGGAGAGGCGACACCTGCTCCGGCGTTTTATAGCGGATCTCCGGTTTCTTCCTTATCACGCCCATTCCGGAACAGGGCACGTCCGCCAGGACAAGATCAAACCGTTCCCGCATGGCTCCCAGCGGCTTCGCTGCGTCGGCGGCGCAGGTATCAATGATACGGATTCCCAGCCGCTCGGCCCCTTCCTCGATGCGGCGGAGCTTATTGCCGTGAAGATCGCAGGAAAGGATGCTGCCCTGATTATCCATCATTTCCGCCAGAAGGAAGCTCTTCCCCCCCGGCGCGGCACAGCAGTCCAGCACTTCCATCCCGGTTTTCACAGAGGCGGCATATACCGGCAGGGAAGCAGCCGGATCCTGCACGGTGACAAGCCCGTCCCGAAATGCCTTTATTCCCGTCAGGTCGCCTGGGTTATCCAGGTATAAAAAGTTATCCATCAACGAAGCGCGTACTTCCACACCGTCATTTTTCAGCGCTTCTGCCGCCGTTGCCGGGGTTGCTTTCAGTCGATTCACCCGGAGGCTCACCGGTGCGGGAATGTTGTTGAGCGTAAGCAGTTCCCGCGTCTTATCCGGCCCAAGGGCGTCAAGGAAATACTCGACCCATGACTGGGGATGGCTGAAGCGGATGGAGAGACTCTCCGGGTCGTCGCCGCCTGGCAGCGGCGGCAATTCCTGCGCCGTCAGCCTGCGCAGAACGGCATTGACCAGATTGGCCGCGCCGGGATTGACCATTCTCTTCGTCAGCTCCACGGCCTCGTTGACCGCTGCGGACACGGGTATCCGGTCCATAAAAGCGATCTGATAAACCGCTGTGCGGAGAATAGCAAGGACATAATCCTGCAGTTTGCCCTTGCGGTAGGGCTGGAGATACCAGTCGCACGCTTCCCGGTTCTGCAAAACCCCGGCACAGATGCGATAGGCCAGGGCCGCTTCCCGCCTGTCCGGTGATTCCTTTTCAAAAAGACCGTTCAGATAAGCGTCGGACCAAGCGCCGCGCTTTTCGCAGGCAAGGAGGGCACGGACGGCGGCTTCTCTCGCCTTCATGACAGCTTATGGCCCCGGAGGTAATCTGCGGCACGCATGCGCTTTCCGCCGGGAGCCTGCAATTCCCGAAGGACCACCGTGGTCCCGCCGCCGCAGGCGATCTCCAGGCCGTCCTTGCGCTGGGCAGCCACTTCTCCAGCCGGTAAAGCACTTTTTGCCCCGGTCTTTTCAGGAGAGTAGATCTTAAATTCCAGACCGGCGATCATCGCTCTGGCGCCCGGTTTCGGATCCAGACCGCAAATGCGGCTGCATATCTTATCCGCATCCCAATTCCAGTCGATGATGGTATGTTCTTTCAGGATGGGCGGCGCATAGGTGGCTTCCGCTTCCGCCTGGGCTTCCGCTTCGGGTCTCCCCGCTTCAAACCGGGGCAGGACCTGCGCCAGCAGCTGACCGCCCAGCACTTTCATCCGTTCGTAGACGCTGCCGAAGGTCTCATATTCCCCGATCTCCAGAGAAGCGCTGTCGATCACATCTCCGGAATCCATGCCTTCCGCCAGATACATGACGGATACGCCGGTCTGCCTCTCTCCGTTCAGCACAGCCCACTGGATCGGCGCAGCGCCCCGGTATTTCGGAAGAAGAGACCCATGCACATTGATGCAGCCCAGCTTGGGCAGGTCCAGAACGGCCCGGGGCAGCAGCTTTCCGTACGCCACGACAACGAACAGATCCGCGCCGACTTCCAGCAGTTGGGACACGGCCTCCTCCGTTTTCAGCGTTTCCGGCTGCAGGACAGGGATACCGGCCTGAAGGGCATACTCCTTCACCGGGCTGAATGTCATTTTCATTCCCCGGTTTTTGGGCTTGTCCACCTTTGTGCACACAGCGGCGGCTTCATATCCCGCCTTCCGCATGGCGTCCAGGCAGGCCACGGCATAGTCCGTGGTCCCCATAAACAGGATCTTCATTCTTCCGAACTCATTTGCTCGATCTCCTCATCGCTGAGGAAACGATCTGCCAGGGCGTCAAACAGGATCCCGTTCAGATGGTCTATCTCATGGCAGCAGGCTCTGGCCAGCAGGCCCTCCGCTTCCAGCTCAAAGGGTTCCCCATTCCGGTCAAAGGCATGGACCTTAACCTTTTCGGGCCTGGTGACGATGCCCCAGATATTGGGCAGACTCAGGCAGCCTTCGGGTCCGATCTGCTCCCCCTCGGATTCGACGATCTCCGGGTTCACCAGCTCATAGATCACAGGCTCTTCCCCGCTGACGTCCGCAACCAGCACCGCACGGCGCAGCACGCCCACCTGGGGAGCTGCCAGGCCGACCCCGTTGGCCTCCGCCAGCGTATCCCGCATATCGTCCAGCAGGATCTTCAGCCTCGCATTATACTCGGTCACGGGACGGCTGGTTTTCTTCAGACTGATGTCCCCTTTTTTGATGATCTTACGGATTCCCATGTTTTACCTCACTTGCTGATATGTTCACTCCAGGGGATCGACGTCCCCATAGAGCACCAGATTTCGAAATCGTTTGTCTGCGGAATACTGACGGATCGCCGCGGCGATGAGCACGCGCGCCTCTTTGGAAGGCTCACAGCTGAGCATGACCCGATAACGGAAACGATCATTGACGCGGAGCACGCCTGCCGGTGCAGGTCCCAGGACGCGGACGGACGGCCATGCTCGCACCGCGTTCTTCAAGGCGTCCCGCAGCTCCGTCACGCAGCGAAGCGCCAATGCTTCGTCATTTCCGGTCACGGTGATCGCATACAGCGCGCGGATGGGCGGCGCCTGGATCAGCCGACGCGTCTCTATTTCCGAAGCAAAAAACGCGTCGTAATCCTGCCTGGCCGCACAGAGGATGACTTCACTTTCGGGCGTATAGGTCTGGATCACGGCCCGCCCATTCAAACTGCCACGCCCCGCACGGCCCACCACCTGGGTGATGAGGCTGAAGGTGCGTTCCTGGGCGCGGTAATCCCCCGCATAAAGGGACTGGTCCGCCGAAAGCACGCCAACCAGAGTCACATTCTCGAAATTCAGTCCCTTTGTGACCATCTGCGTTCCGATCAGGATGGGTATCTTTTCCTTTTCAAAGCGCCGCAAAAGCTCTTCATGAGGGTGCGCGGCGGAAACGGTATCCGTGTCCATCCGCAGCACTTCCTGTTCCGGGAACAATTCCCGCAGTTCCTCCTCCACCTTCTGCGTGCCGAGGCCGCCGAAGCTCAGATTCCCGCCGCAGACGGGGCAGCGCTTCTCCATAGGCTGGGAATGTCCGCAGAAATGGCACATGAACCGCCCGTTTGCCGCATGATAGGTCAGCTTGACCGTACAATTCGGGCAGGAGTAGACATATCCGCACTCCGGGCAGTGGACGACGCTGCTGCTGCCGCGCCGGTTGAGAAAGAGTATGCTCTGTTCTCCGCGGCTGAAATTCTCTTCCAGTTCTCCCCGCAGTACCGTTCCGATACTGCCGCCGCTTCCCTGCTCCAATTCCCGCTTCATATCCGCGATGATCACCTGGGGAAGGGGCCTCGTATTGTATCTGCCCCGGAGCCGGAACAGGTGGTAAATGCCCTTCTGCGCTTCGTACATGCTTTCCACAGAGGGCGTGGCGCTTCCCAGGAGGAGCATGGCATTATGCTGCACGCAGCGGAATTTCGCCACTTCCCTGGCATGATAGCGGGGTGCGTTCTCGGACTGATAGGTACTCTCCTGCTCCTCATCCAGAACGATGAGACCGATGTTATTCAGCGGCGCAAACACGGCGCTTCTGGTGCCTACGGCCACATCTACCAGCCCTGCGCGGATGCGTTTCCACTCGTCATACCGCTGAGCAACCGTCAACGAGCTGTGGAGTACGGCCACGCGATCACCAAAATGGCTGTAAAACACGGAGACCAGCTGAGGCGTTAAGGCGATCTCCGGCACCAAGACCAGCGCCTGCTTCCCGGCGTCCAGCACATCCCGGATCAAGCGGATATAAACGGCGGTCTTACCGCTTCCGGTCACTCCATATAGAAGAGACGCGCTGGGTTTTCCTTCGGACAGCAGGCTTCGCAAGCCTTCGTAAGCCTTCTGCTGCTCCTCATTCAGGGAAGTGATCTTCGGCTTTTCTTCTCCGCTGAACGTGGGCCGTCGAAATACTTCCTGCTGGCGGAGTGTGATAAGGCCGGCTTTTTCCAGGGACCGGATGCTTGTCATTTTTGCTCCGGTAAAGTAGCACAGCTCCTTGGTCCCCGTCTCCCCCAGCTCGCTCAGCAGGCGCAGAAGCTCCGCCTGCTGCGGCGCGCTTTTCTTTTTCCGTTGGGAAAGGGCCAGTGCTTCCTCTGCGGAGACAGTCAAAGCGGCTAAGGTTGCCGTCCGATCATTCACCGCTCTTTTGAGCTCGGCGCTCTGCTGTATGATCCCAGCATCCGTCAGCTTCTGCAAAGCGCCGGAAGACGCAGCTCCGAGGGCGCTGCGCAAGGCATGCATGCTGCAGCTGCCATCCAGATCGAAGAGCATATCCAGCAGCGCTTCCGCTGCCGGGTCTCCGTCGGCGGCTCCATAGGCCCCTTCCTTATCCGAAGGATTGACGAGCGCGCATACTTCATCCGCCTTCAGCCAGATTCCCGCCGGGAGCATCGCTTTTATAGCATCATAATAGGTGCAGAAGAATCGCTGGCGGATCCATCCGGCGAGCTTCAGGCTTCCGGGATCGAGGATCGGTTCTTCATCCAGGAATCCGTCGATGGGTTTCAGCTTTCGATAGTCGCTCTCAGACGCCAAAGCGAATACCATGCCTTCCTGCCGGCGGTTTCCTCGGGCGAAGGGGACGCTGACCCGCTTTCCCACAGAGGCTTCCTTTTCCAGGTGGTCGGGCACCAGGTAATCATATAGCTTATCTATGCTGTAAACGGCGCCGGACAAGGCCACCCGGGCGATCATGCCTTATTCTGCCTCGTGCCTGGCGGGAACAGCGGTGAATTCTCCCTTGGCCAGCTGGTCGATGGCGATGGAGACCGGTTTTTTATCCAGGTGCTCGTCATTCTGCTCGGCTTCCTCGGAGATATCCCGGGAACGCTTGGCGATCACGTTCACAAGCAGATAACGGCTGTCGATGCGCTTCAGAAGCGACGACATGGAAGGATACAGCATCATAAGGTTTTGTCCTCCTTCAAGATATGCAGCCTCTCGGCTGTCCTGCATTTTTCAGCGGTCATCACGGCGGCGGCTTCTGCCGCTGCGATATCCAGATCATCGTTGATGATGATGTAATCATAGTCTTCGGCGTGGGTACATTCCTGCCGGCTCTGCTCCAGTCGGCTGCGGATCCGCTCCTCCGTCTCCGTCTTGCGGTTGCGAAGGCGCTTTTCCAGCTCGGCAAAGGAGGGGGGATAGACGAACATGGTCACGGCGTCCGGACGCATGGCCTTGACGGAATACATGCCGTGGGATTCCACGTCCAGCACCACATCACAGCCTGCCCGGAGCTTTTCATCCACCGGTCCGGCGGGGGTCCCGTAATAATTCCCCGCAAACTCCGCCCACTCCAGCATCTGGCCCTTCTCTATCCTGTCCAGAAATTCCTCCCGGGATACGAAGAAATACTCGCGTCCGTCCTTCTCATAGTCCCGCTTGGGTCTCGTCGTTGCCGAGATGGAAAAATAAAGCGTCGGGTCTTTTTCCAGGAGCTTTTCAATGATGCTCCCTTTACCGGCCCCGGAAGGGCCCGAGATCACGAAGATCTTTCCCGCCATCAGTCCTCTTCCTCCTCAAATTCCTCCGGCTGGACAGAAGCGTCGGAGGCGCCGATGATCCGGTTGGATACGGTTTCCGGCTGTATCGCGGAAAGAATGATATGGCCGCTGTCGGCAATGATCACAGCGCGGGTCCTCCGTCCGTAAGTCGCATCGATCAGGCTGCCCGCGTCCCGCGCATCCTGGATCATCCGCTTGATCGGCGCGGATTCCGGGCTGACGATGGCTACCACGCGGCCTGCGGATACCATATTCCCATAGCCGATGTTGATGAGCTTCATTCGCTCTTCCCCTTATTCGATGTTCTGGGCCTGCTCCCGGATTTTTTCGATGCAGGATTTCATTTCCAGCACGGTTTTGGTGATCTCCAGGTCCGTGCACTTGGAGCCGGTCGTATTGACTTCCCTGTTCATTTCCTGGATCAGGAAGTCCAGCTTTCTGCCGATGGCGCCGCCGGTGGCCAGCAGCTCCCTGAACTGCCGGATATGACTGTCCAGCCGAACCAGCTCCTCATCCACCGCGACTTTATCGGCAAAGAGGGCCGCTTCCGTCAGGATGCGGCTTTCGTCAATATTGCTGCTCTCCAGGACTTCCCGCATCTTATTCAGCAGGCGTTCCCGGTATTCCTGAACAGATTCCGGCGAACGACGGGACACGAACTGGCGCATCTGCTCAAGTTCATCCAGCTTTTTGCCCATATCCGAGCTGAGCCGCTCCCCTTCCTTCCCGCGCATGGCGCAGATCACGTCCAGGGCTTCCCCGGCGATGCGGAGAAGATCAGCGGTAAATGCCTCTGTGTCCACCTGTTGTTTTTCCACGATGAACATATCCGGCAGACGGCTGTAAGCTGCGATCCCGGCGTCGTCCGGGATCAGGTATTGCTGTTGCATTTCGGAAAAAGCGGCCTGATAGGCTTTCAGGACCGGCTCGTTGAGCCGAATAACCACGCTGTCGTCCTTACTGGCGTCGATATTGACGAACACGTCCACTTTGCCGCGGCCCAGACGCTGCTGCACCAGCCCTTTCAGCGCTTCCTCGGCAAAGGAATAAAGCCGGGGCAAACGGACGGATACATCCAGAAAGCGGTTATTCACGCTTTTAAGTTCCACCGTGACGGCCAGATTCCCACTGTTGCCGGTGGCCGTCCCATAACCTGTCATGCTGAAAATCATAAACTATTCTTCCTGTTCTTCCTTGATATGGATGATGGTGTATTCCAGCGGCTTGTCACGCCGGAGGAAGCGGTTGATCAAAACAGCGCAGGAACAACCCACTACCAGGCCGCCAAGCCCGGCCAAGGCTTGCGCAGTCTCGCTCCCGCCGAGGACATAGCCCAGGCAGCAGCCCAGAAGGAGCATGGCCAGGGGCAGGAGATAGACAAGCGCCGCAGCGCGAAGGATACGCCCGGTCATAGTCTCCACGATCACCGTGTCGCCGGGGCGGGCACGGAGAGGGTTCCGCGCCTGGACGGTGATACTCTTTTTGGCGCCGCAGATTCCGCCGCAATCGGAGCAATCATGGCCGCATGCGGATTTTTGATAGACCCGGATCGTGGCGTCTCCATTGGCAGTCAGGCCTTCAACGATAGCATTCTGTGTCACGGCTACGGCGTCTCCTCATCTTCCGGCAGTTCATCCTCCGGTACGTCCAGCTCCAGGGAGACCACCACATTGTAGTTATCACCGATCACGCCGGCCTCCCGATAGCCCAGGATCTCCACCGTAGTAGGCACGCTGTAACGGCCGACCGCGTTTCCGTAGTCTGCCAGATCGCCCACGATGCGGATGTTGCTGCCGTCTATCAGGTCGAGGATCTCCTTGGGACCCCGGATCAGCACTTCCTTATACTGGGTGATGCTGCGCGGCCGGTAGCCCTCCGATACGTTGATGAAATGGATATTGGTGGTGATGACGTGCTTAGTCTCCAGGCCCTTGATGGAGACCGTCACCGTGGCTTCCTTATCGCCGGAAAGGTTGTTCACGCCGTTTGGCAGGACAATGGCGAAAGTCTCAGACGTGGACTGGGCAAAGGAGGCAAGGTCGATGGTGCCCAGCTGCAGCTGATTGATGCTGCTGAGGAGCTCCGCATCCCCGGTGACGGTGATGGTCGGCGGCTCGATGCGCACCACGGCATCATTTTCCGTAGCGCCGCCGCCATCCAGAAGATTCACCGTGAGCGCGACATCCTTGACCTTCACGATGGGGATCGTGTATTGGATCTCGCTGACGGAGGTCTTGATATCCGGACTTTCGATGGTCTGCCCGTCGCTGTCTACGAGGGCGAATTCCACGACGCCGCTGACGGTCCGCGTCAGTTCCTCCCGGTCAATGACCACCTTGGCATAAGCGATGCGGGAAATCACGCTTTCCGGCCCGCTGACCTCAATGGTCTCCGGGGAATAGATAATGGGATCGCGCATATAGCCTTCCGCGACGGTCCCGTCGAAAACGCCGCGGACCACTACCTCGGGATTCACATCCAGCTTTTCGATCTTCACCTTCATGTATTCCGGGGAACGGCGGGTCACGATCACTTCTTCCTCGTCCACGTTGTCGTAATTGATGGTATACACCTTGTCAAATTCGCCGCTGTTCCGGATATCCCGAAGATCCACACTGACATGTACGGAATCCTTCGTCAGCTGAGAAACAAGGCTCCGCTTCACCAGCAGCGTAAGGGTGACGTCCTGCACATCCTTATCTGTCACCAGCAGATTCCGATCCTGCAGAATGTCCTCTCCGCCGATATACTTCACTTCCAGCCCCGTCAGAGTGACGGACTGGGTCGTGTTCTCATAGCTCGCCACATACATCCAGAGGATCACGGAGGCGATGCAGGAAACCACGATATAGAAGGTTTTGCTCCTGATGATCTTATCAATTACTGCCATCGTTCTTGTCCTTCATGAACATGTTCTGGGCGATCGTCCGCAGCTTCGACTGCTTTTCTTCCTGGTCCTGCAGCAGTTCGTTTTTCAGGATGCGCTCGAAGGTCTCCTCCGTCAGATGCCGCTTCAGAATACCCTCCACGGCCACGCTGATGGAGCCGGATTCCTCGCTTACCACCACAACGACCGCATCGGAGGCTTCGCTCATGCCGATCCCGGCCCTGTGGCGCATACCCAGTTCCCTGCTCAGATGGGTCTGGGTGGTGAGGGGCAGCATGCAGCTGGCCGCTTCGATCCGCCCGCCGCGAATGATCACGGCGCCGTCGTGCAGCGGGGTATTGGGATAGAAGATGTTTTTCAGCAGCTCCGCTTTGACGTCCGCGTGGATCAGCGTTCCGGTCTTGATGGGCTCATCCAGCATATTGTCCCGCTCGAAAACGATCAGCGCGCCGGTTTTTGTAGCGGACAGATCGCGGCAGGCCAGGACGACCTGGGAGATCGCATTCTCCACGTCTTTCGGACTGTTCCGCCCCGGAATGTACTTGGTGATGCCGCCCATCTTTTCCAGCAGGGAGCGTATCTCCGGCTGGAATATGACCAGCAGGGCCAAAACGCCCAGCTCAAAAGTCTTGCCGAAAACGAAGTTGACTACATAGAGGTCCAGCGCCCGGGCCAAAAGCAGGGCCAGGACCAAAAGAAGAATACCGCGAAGGACCCGCCCGGAGCCTGTCCGCGCCAAAAAATACAGGACTTTGTAGAAGACAAACGCCATGATCGCCATGTCGATGATGTCATTCAACCGTATCGTCCTGACAATATCGAGAAAGCTGTTCAGCAGAGTCATCCTGCTTCCTCCATCCGGAAAGCAATAGTGTGTCTATTATGCTACCCTACATTATATCTTATCTGTAAAGGCTTTACAAGCCGAATTGCGCATTTCCTCTCAAGTTTTCTTGCAGAATGACCGCGAATCGACGCACTTCCGCCGGAGTGTTGAACGCTGAAAAACTCAGACGGACCGTGCCGTCGCTGCGGGCTGTTTCATGGGCCAGAGGCGCGCAATGAAGGCCTGCGCGAACTGCGATCCCTCGTTTTGCCAGCTTTTCGGCCGTCAGCTCCGGGTCCTCACCAGTGACGCGGAAGGACAAAACGCCCGTCTGATCCTCCCCGGTTTCCGAGGCATACAGTTTTACCCCCGGCAGATCCCGCAGATAATGGACCGCCTGGCGCAAGAGACCTCTTTCTTTCGTCAGGATTGCCTCCGTCGAAGTTCTTTCCACAAAACGAAGGCCTTGGTGCAGCCCGGCGATGCCGGGCATATTCAGCGTGCCCGCTTCCAGCCGATCCGGAAGCAGGTCCGGCATCCAACGGCTGCGGGATTCGCTGCCGCTTCCCCCTTCCAGCAGCGGGCTGGCCGGTGCTCCGCAGAGAAGCAAGCCGGTGCCCTGCGGGCCGTAGAGTCCTTTGTGACCGGGCATGGCGATAAAAGCTGCGCCTAGTTCCGTGATGTTCAAAGGCAAAACCCCCGCGGACTGGGAAGCATCCACCACCAGGGGAATGCCTCGGATGCGGCACAGCTGGGCGATCTCCTTAAGCGGCTGTACGAATCCGAATACATTGGACACATGATTCACCACAGCGAGCTTCGTATCTTCCCGCAGCTCGCGCCGGAAAGCTGCCAGGGAATCCTCCTGTCTAAACAAGGGTGATGCAGCAACGGCGATTTTTGCTCCTATGGCCGTCAGCGGGCGGAGAACGGAATTATGCTCATATCCGCTGATGACCACACGGTCTCCGGGACCGGCGATACTCTTGATCGCCAGATTCAGGGCGTGGGTCGCATTCATGCAGAATACAACGCAGCCAGGGTCCGGAACGCCGAATAGTTTTGCTGCCAGGCTTCTGCAGGCATAGGCCTCCTCTGCTGCATCCATAGCTGCCTCATGGCCGCTTCTTCCGGGATTTCCCAGCTTATTTACAGCTGAGGACATCGCTTTCGCAACGCTCTGCGGCTTAACTAGCGTCGTAGCCGCATTGTCAAAGTAGATCATATCCGGTTTCCCCGTCCTCTCGGCGATAGACGGTTTTTCCCATATGAATCCTGTTTGCATCCAGGATCCGCCGCGCGCTCTCAGAATCCCCGGCTCGCAGCCGCAGCCCGAATGCGCAGCCGACACCCGGATCCGACGGCATCCGAACCACGCTGGCTTTTATCCTCCGGTGTTCCAGGATCTCTTTTGCTCTCTGGGCGTCGGTCAGCGTGAAGAAGCCCATATAAGCATATCTCAAAGGGTATCCCCCCAAAGTCAAGATGAAAGAAGACCGGCGGCCGAACGCGGACAAGCAGCTATCCGCGTGCGTCTCCGCACGGTCTTCCGATTCATTCTATTCTTTTGGGGCTGCGTCTGATTCAGTTTGCCAGAGGCCGCTCCGCAGGCCTTTCCGGTTCCGGCGCAGGAACGCCCAGCAGGGGCTGCTCCGGCTGTTTCTCCTGTTTTTCCGGCTTCCAGGGCTTCACCCCGGTGAAATCAAGAGCGATGTGCAGCACATCGTCTATATGGGAGGCGGTGATGAATTTCAGTTTGCTGCGGACGTCCTGATCGATCTCCGCCAGGTCAGCTTCATTATCCTTGGGTATGATGACGGTATCCGCGCCTGCCCGCAGAGCGGCCATGGTCTTTTCTTTCAGGCCGCCGATCGCCAGGATCCTTCCCCGCAGGGTGATTTCGCCGGTCATGGCCAGATTGCCCCGGACTTTCGCGCCCGTCAGAGCAGAGATCATCGCCAGGGTCATGGTGATGCCGGCACTGGGTCCGTCCTTGGGAACGGCGCCTTCCGGGAAATGGACCAGGATATCCTTCGTCCGGTGGAAATTAGGGTCGATTCCCAGAATGGCCGCCCGGCTGCGGATATAGCCCAAGCCCGCGGCTGCGGACTCCTTCATCACTTCACCCAGATTGCCGGTCAGCCGGAGCATGCCGGTGCCGTCGATGACGGCCACTTCCACGTCCAGCGTGACGCCGCCGACGCTGGTCCAGGCAAGGCCGCGGGCCAGACCTACGGTATCCTCCCGGCGCTTTTCCTCCGGCTTGTACTTGCGCACGCCCAGATAGCTCTCCAGCTCCTTGAGAGTGACGGATACGGAATCCTTCCCCTCTTCCACCAGCTTCATGGCAGCCTTGCGGCAGAGCGCGCCCAGTTCCCTTTCCAAAGTCCGGACGCCGGATTCCTGGGTCCATCCGCTGATGATGGCCCGGAGGACCGGATCGGAAACGCGCAGCTGTTTTGCCTTCAGCCCGTGTCTCTGCCGCTGCTTGGGCAGCAGATGGTCCTTCGCGATATGCAGCTTTTCTTCATCGGTGTAGCTGTTGAGTTCGATGACCTCCATCCGGTCCAGCAGAGGCCGGGGTATGGTGGAGGTCGTATTGGCAGTCGTGATGAAAACCACGTTGCTCAGATCGAAAGGTACTTCCAGATAGTGATCGCGGAAGGCGTGATTCTGCTCGCTGTCCAGCGCTTCCAGAAGGGCCGAGGAAGGGTCCCCTCGGTAGTCCGTACCCAGTTTATCCACTTCATCCAGCAGGAGGACCGGATTTGAGCTCCCCGCCTGGGCCATAGCATTCATGATGCGGCCGGGCATAGCGCCCACATAGGTCTTCCGATGGCCCCGGATCTCCGCCTCGTCGTGGACGCCGCCCAGGCTGATGCGGCTCAGCTTCCGATTCATGGCGCGGGCGATGCTCATGCCGATGGAAGTCTTGCCGGTTCCCGGCGGGCCTACCAGGCAGATGATGGCGCCCTTCATGTCCGGCGCAAGCTGCCGCACGGCCACGAATTCCAGGATGCGCTCCTTCACCTTTTGGAGGCCGTAATGGTCTTCGTCCAGAATCTTCCGCGTTTTCTCAACGCTGATGACGTCTTCCGTCATGACGCCCCAGGGCAGCTCCAGGACTTTGTCCAGATATGTACGCAGGACCGCTCCTTCGGAGGAGCCCATACCCTGGTGGCTGAGTCGGTTCAGCTCCTTCAGGAGTTTTTCCTTGATCTCGTCGGAGGCAGGCAGGGCATCGATCTTTTTCTTGTACTCGTCGTATTCGCTTTCTGCTTCCTGCTCCTCGTCCATCCCCAGTTCCTGCTGGATGGTCCGCATCTGCTCCCGAAGGATGTTCTCCCGGTGTGCTGCCATCATGCGGCCCTGGGTGCGCCGCTGCAGCTGCGCTTCCACCTCAAGCACGTCGATCTCATATTCAATGATATCGTTCATCTTTTCCAGGCGGCGCAGAGGCTGCAGGGTCTCCAGGATCAGCTGCTTCTTCTCATGGGTGATGTGCATATTCTGGGCAAGGAAATCCGCCAGAGCGCCGGGCTCCCGATAGTCGTCGATATTCCCGCTGACCGGTCCGTTGCCCTGCAGGAGCATGCTCATGTGCCCGACCAGGCCGCGGGTACGGCGCATCAGCGCTTCCTTCAGCCTTTGATGCTCCAGATCCGGCTCCTCCGCAAGGGCCTCCACCTCCGCCTCCATCCAGGGGAGGAAGAGGGTGATCCGGTTCAGCCGGGCGCGGCTCTTGCCCTCCACCAGCACCCGCACGCCGCCGTTGGGCATGCGAAGGATCTGCCGGATATAGGCGATGCAGCCGATGGCATAGAGATCCTCCTGTCCCGGTTCCTCCACGTCCGCATCCCTCTGGGCCAGCAGAAAAATGCGGCGTTCCTCTCCCATGGCCCGATCCAGGGCGGCAACGGAAATCGGCCGCTCGATATCAAAATTCAGGATCATGGAAGGGAATACGGAGAGACCGCGCAGGGCGATCATCGGAAGCTTTTCGATATTTTCGAACATAGTCTCCACCTCCAAGGAAAAAACGCACGGGGACGGTCTTGAGACCGCCCCCTGGGTTATCTGATCGTCAGCCGGCGATCTCTTTGGCTGCGTGAATGAGTCTGGGTTGGGATTCGCCCCGGACACAGGCGGCGGTGATCTCCACCTCCGTGATGGTCTCGTCGGAGGGGATCTGGAACATGATGTCCCGCATCAATCCCTCCATGATGCTGCGCAGTCCGCGGGCCCCAAGATCCATCGCCATGGTCTTGTCGGCGATGGCTTCCAGAGCTTCCTTAGTGAAGCTCAGATGCACATGGTCCATCGCCAGAAGGGCTTCGTACTGTTTGGTCAGGCTGTTCTTCGGCTCCGTCAGGATCCGGATCATATCCTCCCGGGTGAGGCTGCGCAGGGGCGTGATCACAGGAAGACGGCCCACCAGCTCGGGGATCAGGCCGTATTTCAGGATATCATGGGGCTGCACATTCTGGAGGGTCTCCCCCAGGTCCTTCTGCTTTTTGCTCTGCACTTCGCCGCCGAACCCGATGGTGGTTTTGTTCCGCCGGTCCTCGATGATCTTCTCGATCCCGGCGAAGGCGCCGCCGCAGATAAACAGGATATTGGAGGTGTCGATCTGAATGAACTCCTGATGGGGGTGCTTTCTTCCGCCCTGGGGCGGAACGTTGGCCACCGTTCCCTCCAGGATCTTCAGCAGCGCCTGCTGCACGCCTTCGCCGCTGACGTCCCGGGTGATGGAGACGTTCTCGCTTTTCCTGGAGATCTTATCCAGCTCGTCGATATAGATGATGCCGCGCTGGGCAAGCTCCACATCATAATCCGCCGCCTGCAGCAGCCGAAGCAGGATATTCTCCACGTCGTCGCCCACGTAACCGGCTTCCGTCAGTGTCGTGGCGTCTGCGATGGCGAAGGGAACGTCCAGCAGCTTGGAAAGGCTCTGGGCAAACATGGTCTTGCCGCAGCCGGTGGGGCCGATCAGGAGAATATTGCTCTTCTGCAGCTCCACTTCGTCGTTGCCGCCGTAGAGGATGCGCTTATAGTGATTGTAGACCGCGACGGAAAGGGTGATCTTGGCCTCTTCCTGGCCGATGATGTATTCGTCCAGAAAAGCCTTGATCTCCCGGGGCTTGGGCAGCCCCTCTTCCTCCAACTGCCGAGCCTTCTGCTTGAGCTGCCTGGAATGGGGGGCAAATTCGTCCCCCATCACATTCAGGCACAGCTCGACGCACTCGTTGCAGATATAAGCGTTCCGCCCGGCGATCAGCCGCTCCACCTCATCCTGGCTTTTGCCGCAGAAGGAGCAGCGCGGGGTCCTTCTATCTTCCATGCTCATGCTCCGTTATCGCTTATAGATCACGCTGTCGATGAGACCGTATTCCTTCGCTTCCTCGGCGCTCATCCAGTTGTTGCGTTCGCAGTCGGCGTAGACCTGCTCATAGGTCTTGCCGCAATTCTTCGCGATGATCTCCGTCAGATTCTTCTTGATCTTCGCGATATGCCTCGCCTCGATCTGGATGTCGGTCTCCTGACCTTTAGTCTCCCCCAGCACCTGGTGGATCATAACCTCCGCATTGGGCAGGCAGATCCGTTTGCCCTTGGCGCCGGCGGAAAGCAGGAACGCTCCCATGCTGGCGGCCATGCCCACGCAGATCGTGGATACGTCAGCCTTGATATACTGCATGGTATCGTAAATCGCCAGGCCGTCCGTCACGCTGCCGCCGGGGCTGTTGATATAAAACTGGATGTCCTTATCCGGGTCCTGGGCTTCCAGATACAGAAGCTCGGCCACGATGATGTTGGAAGACGCTTCGTTCACTTCCCCGTTGAGGAAGACGATGCGGTCGTTCAGCAGCCTGGAATAGATGTCATAGGAGCGTTCTCCCCGGGAGGTCTGCTCCACTACGTAGGGGACAAGTGTACTCATGTTCTCATTCCTCCTTCTTCCCGTGAAGGGATCATAGCCTGTTTCAGAGGATTATATTCTGACTCCGGGAAATTACTCCGCCTTGTTCTCCGCTTCTTCCGCTTCGGCAGCTTGTTCCGCCTCGGCAGGCTCCACCTTCTCAGGCTCGGGCTCCGGCAGAGCGGTGGCGTTGTCAATGATCAGGTCGGCCGCTTTCTTATACAGGATGCTCTCGTCCATCCGCTCCGTATCCATGAAGGTCTTGATGGTGTCGACTTCCATCCCGTACTGATCGGCGAACTTCTGCAGCTCCGCATCCCGGTCCTCGTCGGTGACGGTGATGTTCTCCAGCTCAGCGATCTTGGTGAGGGCCAGCTCCTGACGGATGGTCTTCTCGGCGGTGGCGCGCTGGGACTTGGTGAAATCAGCCAGGTTGGTGCCCATCCAGCCCAGATAGGTATCCAGGGAAATGCCCTGCTGCTGGATGCGCTGGCCGATATCCTCCACCATCTGGCGGGCGCGCTGATCCACCATGGCGTCGTTCAGATCCACCTTCATGCCGTCCACCACCTGGGCCAGCAGTAGATCCAGGAAATCGTCCCGGGTCTTGTCTTCCTTCTGCTTGCGCAGCTTTTCTTCGCTATTCTTGCGGAAATCTTCCAGCGTGTCAAATTCGCTGACGTCCTTGGCAAACTCGTCGTCCGCTTCCGGAAGCAGCTTTTCCTTGACCTCGTGGATATGGCACTTGAAGACGGCGGGTTTGCCCTTGAGTTCTTCCGCGTGATAATCCTCGGGGAAGGTCACGTTCACTTCCGTATCCTCGCCGGCGGAAGCGCCGATCAGCTGCACCTCGAAGCCGGGAATGAAGCTGTTGGAGCCGATCTCCAGGCTGTGGTTCGTATCCTTGCCGCCCTCGAAAGGCACGCCGTCGATGAAGCCTTCGTAGTCCAGCACGACGGTGTCTCCAAACTTGGCAGGCCGCTCGGCGGTCTGCACGGTGGCGTTGCGGTTGCGCAACTGATCCACTTCCATGTCGATCTCGGCGGGATCGACCTTCACTTCCTTACGGACGGCCTCCAGGCCCTTATACTGGCCCAGCTCCACCTCGGGATAGAGGACGGCGTTGAACTTCAGCGTCAGGGACTTGTCGTCCTCCACCTTGGCGTCCTCGATGGAAGGATCAGCAACGACCTTCAGTTCCTTTTCCTTGACGCAGAAGAAATAGGCCTCGGGCGCCAGCTCATTGATGGCGTCTTCATAAAAAACAGACTCGCCGTACATGGCTTCCACGATCTTACGGGGGGCCTTGCCCTTCCGGAAGCCGGGGATCTGGATGCTCTTCTTGTTCTTGTTGAACACCTTGACCAGAGCGGCCTCAAATTCCTCGGGGGTGACGGTAACGGTGATG
>JAEEGH010006422.1_pt1 | contig 28846 bp, 21 predicted proteins | sample 9134181 | NCBI WGS metagenome assembly JAEEGH01 (sample SAMN16246544, study PRJNA631951) | gut metagenome | biome: gut microbiome; feature: rumen; material: DP-attached | host: Bos | place: Iran: Karaj | collected 2018-10 | reverse complement strand
TGAACTTGCCCATGTGAACAAACTCATAACCGCAAACCTGGTCGTCCTTGTCGAGGTACATCTGTGTGATGTAACCCTCAGTCAGCTGCAGGTAACGAGTACCCTTAACCTTGGTACCATACAATGTACCGCACTGAGAAACAAGACCCTTACCCAGGTCCTCAAGGCCGGCACCGATCATCAGACCACCCTCTGAGAAGGCACTCTGTGTACGGCCATAGACGATCTGCAGGAAGAGCTCGCGCATAGCGGTGTTGATAGCATCGCAAACCAAGTCGGTATTCAAAGCCTCAAGTATGGTCTTGCCGGGCAGAATCTCGCTTGCCATAGCAGCAGAGTGAGTCATACCAGAGCAACCGATAGTCTCAACCAAAGCCTCTTCGATAACGCCGTCCTTTACGTTCAGGGTCAGCTTACATGCACCCTGCTGGGGAGCACACCAACCGATACCGTGTGTCAGACCGCTTATGTCCTTAATCTCCTTTGCCTGTACCCACTTACCTTCTTCTGGAATGGGAGCAGGACCATGGTTGGGGCCTTTTGCCACGCAACACATGTTTTGTACTTCGTGTGAATAAACCATAACTACTTAAACAATATAAAATAGGTAATGAAAAATATTATCTTTGTGATTTTGTCATGCAAAAATACATAAAATTAGGCATATCAGCAACTGAATTGACATGTTTTTTGCTTTTGGATAGTCAAATTTAATGATTATTTCATAACTTTGCAGAATAGAGATTGATTTTATGGAAGTAAAGATTAACGAACAGGAGATTCTGCGAGCTGCAGACGAGGGAATGGACGCCTTTATTGGAGTTTTCCGCGATGCCATTTTGGAATCCATTGGAGGTGAGTTGAATGCAGATACAATGCAGCAGCTTCATCCTGACCAGGTTACTTTATTGGCCTACGAAAGAGTTCGCGAGGAGGTGCTGGATGGAGGTTTCATACAGCTTATTCATAATGGGTATGGACCATTCATTTTCCTCAATCCTTTTGCCAAGGCAATGCGTCTATGGGGGGCACGTGAATTCTGTAATCTGATCTACAAAGGGCGCAGGCTTTTCGAAGAATACAGCGATGAGCTGACAAAAGATTGCACAGATGAAGAGTTCATGGCTCTCTTCGAGCAGTATCCCATGTTTGATGACTTGGATGACGAATTTGTGGAAATGGAGGAAGATGTGACTGAACTGGTGGCTCGATATATAGATGAAAACATCGAGAATTTTGCTACTGTTGTGAAATAACAGGAGGGGAGAGATATATAAATGGCTAAGACATTGATTCCCAACAAGGGGGCAACCATCAACATAAAGAACAAAAGGGCAGAGCACGATTATCTGCTTCTGGACAAATATACGGCTGGCATTGTGCTGACAGGTACTGAGATCAAAAGCATTCGTCAGGGGAAAGCCAGCCTTGTGGACACTTATTGCTATGTGATCAACGGCGAGGTGTGGCTTAAGAATATGTATGTTGCCCAGTACAAGCAGGGTTCCTACAACAATCATATTGAGCGTCGAGACCGCAAGCTTCTGCTTATGAAGAAGGAGATACGCAAGATTCAGCAGACGGTGAAGTCGCCAGGATTCAGCATCATACCTGTTCTCATCTTCATCGACGAGAAGGGACTGGCCAAAGTGGACATCCATATTGCTCGCGGTAAAAGGGAGTACGATAAGCGTGAAACTCTGAAAGAGAAGGAAGACCGTCGTGCAATCGATCGACAATTCAAGAAGGATTTTTAAGGTGCTCTCATCGTATGCCCTGGGAGGCACAATAATGCATTACACTAAATCTCAAAAAATAATAAAAGTATGCTTAAGCAAAACATTTCATGGAGTAAAATCCTGATGATGCTGGTCACTACAGCTTTATTCCTGACCAGTTGCAAGAAATTCAAGTACGAGTATGAAACCGTGGAAGGTGATGTGCTGAAGACCAAAATCTACACATTGGAGAATGGCCTGAAAGTCTACATGACAGAGAACCACGATGAGCCACGCATCCAGACATTCATTGCTGTGCATGCAGGCAGCAAGCATGAACCTGCTGAGACTACCGGTTTGGCTCACTATCTGGAGCACATGCTTTTCAAGGGTAGCTCCAATTTTGGAACTGTCAACTTCGAGGCAGAGAAGCCTTTACTGGATCAGATTACTGAACTTTACGAGACTTATCGCAAGACCACTGACGAGGCAGAGCGCAAGGCCATCTACCATCAGATTGACAGCATCAGCTATGAGGCAAGTTCATATTTCATTCCCAATGAATACGACAAGCTTATGGCACATATTGGCGCTAAGGGGTCCAATGCTTTCACCTCTTATGACCAGACTGTCTATACAGAAGACATTCCCAGCAACGAAGTGGAGAATTGGGCTAAAATCCAGAGCGATCGCTTCAAGAATATGGTGCTTCGTGGATTCCATACGGAACTGGAGGCTGTTTACGAGGAGTTCAACAAGTATCTCAACAGCGATTGGGACCATCTGTCTGATGCCATGTTTGGTGCCTTGACTCCCACGCATCCCTACAGCCACTCTGTGATAGGTCTGGGCGAACATCTCAAGAATCCTTCCATCGTGAACATTCTGGACTTCTTCCACAAGTATTATGTGCCCAACAATATGGCCATTTGCCTCTCTGGCGACTTCAATCCTGACGATATGATTGACGTTATCACCAAGTATTTTGGAGACATGGAGCCCAATAAAGACTTGGAGATGCCTCACTATGATCCTCAGCCAGAATTGACAGAGGCCAAGTCCTGCGAGGTTATTACGCCCAATCCAGAGATGGTTCTCCTGGGATGGCGTTTCGATGGTGCATCGAGTCATCAGAATGACACCCTTCAGGTGCTTAAACAGGTGCTCCATAATGGTACTGCCGGTTTGTTTGACCTGGATCTCAACCTGACTCAGCTGGTCAATTCCTCTGGCACAGAAACCTATAATCTGTGCGACTACTCAGTGCTTATGCTCGAGGCTCAGCCTCAGGCTGGCCAATCACTTGATGAGCTGAAGACATTGCTCTTGGGTGAAGTGGACAAGTTGCGCAAGGGCGAGTTCGATGATGATCTTGTAAAGGGAATTATTGCGGAAGCCAAACTTGACCAGCAATCTTCTCTCGAGGCTAACAGGAATCGCGCCATGATGTATGTGGATGCTTTCATCAACGATATTCCCTGGGCAGATCAGGCACAGCAAATGAATCGATTGGCAAAGATTACGAAGGAGGATGTGGTGGCATTTGCCAACAAGCATCTGCTCGATACAAATTACGTGGTTATCAACAAGCGTCAGGGCGAGGACCCAACCATCACGCCTGTTCCTAAGCCTGCCATCACACCCATTCAGATGAATCGCGATACTGTCAGCACGTTTGCCAAGGCCATCCTCGACAGCATCGTGGCTCCCATTGAGCCTGTGTTCCTCGATTTCCAGAAGGATCTTACTTTCAGCGAGACGGATGCCAAGGTGCCTGTTATCTATCGCGAAAACACAATCAACGACATCTTCCAGCTGACTTATCTCTATGATATGGGACAGGCTGCCGACAGGTATCTGCCTTTGGCTGCCCAGTATCTCAATTATTTGGGCACAGATTCCATGAGTGCTGAGGAGATTCAGCAGAAGTTCTTCTTGCTTGGATGCAAGTTCAATGTCCGTTCTGATATGCGCGAGACTCGCGTCAGTCTCTCTGGCTTGCAGGAGAATATGCCTGAAGCCCTTAAGTTGCTCGACAATCTGCTTACCAACGTAAAGCCTGACTCCACCGCTTTCCAGAATCTGATTCTCAGCAATCTACAGGATCGTCAGAATATGATGAGCATGTTCGACTATTACAGCTATTTCCTGCGCGATTATCTGACCTATGGTTTGCCTGGCGTGGAACTTACCCTGACCAATGAGGAACTGCAGAAAGCCAATTCTGATGAGTTGGTTGCACGCATCCGCAATCTGCGCTCTTACGAGCATCGCATCCTCTATTATGGTCCTTCCAAAAGCGATGACGTGTTGGCCACTCTCAACAGTATCGACCAGCCTGAGATGAAGCCTGTTCTTGCAAATAATGTTCCTGCTATGGAGCAACCTGCTGAAAATGTATGTTTCGTCTATCCATACAATGGAACCACCAGTTTCGTCATGTCTCAGTATGCTTGTACAGGTACTCCTTGGAAGGCTGATGAATTGGGTGCCATTCGCATGTACAATGAATACTTTGGAGCAGGCATGAATACGGTTGTATTCCAGGAGATGCGCGAGAAACGGAGCCTGTGCTATGGTGCTGGTGCACGCTATAACTCTCCCAACTATCAAGACACCTATGCTTATTTCGTAACCAACATCCAAAGCCAGAATGACAAATTGGGCGACTGCATCGATGTTTTCAATGATATCGTCAACAACATGCCTGCCAGCCAGACTGCCTTCGATATCTCTAAGCAGGGACTCATCACTCAGTTGCGCACAGAACGCACCACTCGCCAGCAGATCATCGAGGCTTACCTGGACGCTCAGAAATTGGGGTTGCAGGACGATCCGCGACAGATGGTTTACGACCAGGTGCAGAACATCACGCTGGATGACATCGTTAAGTTCCAGCAGACTCATGTGAAGGACCTCCATTATCGCACAGCCTTTGCAGGCGATCCTGCTGGACTGGATTCCAAGGAGTTGAGCAAGTTGGGCACTGTGAAGTTCCTCTCTGCTCACGAGGTATTCGGCTATTGATTCCTTTTGCATGGCATCTTTGCAATCTGAACTCGAGAAAGGCCGTATCCTGAGGCTCGATGGAGCAATGGGTACCATGATTCAGACCTATCATCTGACTGAGGAGGATTTTCGTGGTCACCGCTTCCGCGATATTCCTGGTCAGATGCAGGGCAACAACGACATTCTGGTACTTACGCGACCTGACGTCATTCAGGATATCCATCGACGCTATCTTCTGGCAGGAGCTGATATCATCACGACTGATACTTTCAGTGCACAGCGAGTCAGCATGGCTGATTATCATTGCCAGGACTATGTGCAGGAAATCAATCGTGCTGCCGTACGCATTGCGCGAGAAGTGGCTGATGAATTCTCCACGCCTGAGAAGCCTCGCTTTGTGATTGCGACCGTTGGGCCTACCAACAAGACGCTTTCCATGAGTCCTGACGTCAACAATCCTGCCTTACGAGCCTTGACCTTCGATGAGCTTTCTGCTGCCTACGTGGAGCAGATTTCTGCCCTTTTGCAAAGTGGGGTGGATGCTATTCTGCTCGAGACTGTCTATGATACGCTCAACGCTAAGGCTGCCATTCGTGCTTTCCAGATTGCAGAGGAACAGACGGGCATTCAGGCTCCCTTGATGCTCAGCGTGACAGTCGTCGATAAGGCTGGACGTATTCTGAGTGGGCAGATTCTGGAGGCTCTTGTCATCAGCGTGGCTCATGCTCCCCTGCTCTGCATTGGACTCAACTGCTCCTTTGGGGCTCACGACATGTTGCCCTGCTTGCGTGCGTTGGCTCAACGTGTACCTTATTATATATCTGCTCACCCCAATGCCGGTTTGCCCAATACGATGGGAGGCTACGACCAGACGCCCCAGATGATGCACGACGAGATGCGCCATTTCGTGGAGGAAGGTTTGGTTAACATCATTGGAGGATGCTGTGGTACCACACCTGAGCATATCGCTGCCCTCGAGGACTTGACTCACTATGCAGCCCACCTTCCTGTGCAGACGCACTATAGCGTCGCTCTCAGCGGATTGGAACCGTTGGTGGTAACTGGGGAAAAGGCTGATGCTGGCAACACTTTCATCAATGTGGGTGAGCGATGCAATGTGGCAGGTTCTAAGAAATTCCTTCGGCTCATTCGTGAGGGTGCCTACGACGAAGCTCTTTCCATCGCATGCAAACAGGTGGAAGATGGTGCTATGGTGCTCGACATCAACATGGACGATGGGCTCCTTGATGCGAAGCGCGAGATGGTGAATTTCCTCAATCTTCTGGCGAGTGAGCCTGATATATGCCGGGTGCCTGTCATGATTGACTCCAGCAATTGGGAAGTGATTCGAGCCGGCTTGAAGTGTATCCAGGGCAAGGGAATTGTAAACAGCATCTCTCTCAAGGAGGGGGAAGAGACTTTCCTGTCACATGCTCGAGAAATCAGGGACATGGGAGCTGCTGCCATCGTGATGGCTTTCGATGAGAAGGGGCAGGCGGATACATACGAGCGACGCATCGAGATTTGCAGGCGTGCCTATCGCTTGCTGATCGACCAGGTTGCTTTTCCGCCAGAGGACATCATCTTCGATCCCAATGTGCTGGCCGTTGCGACTGGAATGTCTGAGCATGATGGCTATGCATGGGATTTCATCCGTGCTACGGAATGGATCAAGCAGCATCTGCCAGGAGCGCATGTCAGCGGAGGAGTGAGCAACCTCAGTTTCAGCTTTCGAGGCAACAACTACATACGCGAGGCCATGCATGCCGTTTTTCTTTATCATGCCCAGCAGCATGGCATGGATTTTGGTATCGTAAATCCCTCTGCCAAAGTGATGTATGCAGATATACCTCAAGCTCAACTTCATATCATCGAGGATGTCATTCTGCATCCTTCTCCCCAAGCCTCAGAGAATCTCATCCAGTTGGCTCAGCATCTGCTCGAGACGCAGGATACGCCTGAGAAGCCTGCCTCTCAGGATGACACCATCCAGGGGGAAAGAAAGCCTGTCGAGGATCGGCTTGCAGAGAAGCTTCAGAGGGGTGTCACAGACGGACTCGAGGCTGACCTGCAGGAAGCCCTTCAGAAATTCCCTCGTGCCGTGGACATCATCGAGGGCCCATTGATGGATGGAATGAATCGCGTGGGCCAACTCTTTGGCGAAGGCAAGATGTTCCTGCCTCAAGTGGTCAAGACAGCCCGCACGATGAAACAGGCTGTTGCCATCCTGCAACCCTTCATCCAGGCACAACGTGTCAGTGGGAACTCTTCTGCTGGCAAGGTTCTGCTGGCTACCGTAAAGGGTGACGTCCACGATATCGGCAAGAATATTGTCAGCGTGGTTATGGCGTGCAACGGTTTTGAAATCATCGACTTGGGAGTGATGGTGCCTGCTGAGACCATCGTTGAGAAAGCCATTGAGCTGAAACCTGATATCATAGGACTGAGCGGACTGATAACTCCCAGTTTGGAGGAGATGGTGCGTGTGGTTCGTCTGCTCGATCAGGCAGGACTGCGCATTCCTGTCATGATAGGCGGAGCCACCACGAGTCCCCTGCATACTGCGCTTAAGATTTCACCTGCCTATGGAGGGCCTGTCATTTGGGTGAAGGATGCCAGCCAGAATGCCCCTGTGGCTGCCCGTTTCCTCAATCCATCCCAGGTGAAGCAGGCTCAGCAGGAACTGGCCGACGAGCAGCGTCGTCTTCGTCTGGTTCAGGAGGCTAAGCAGGAAAAGATCATCCCTCTCGAGGAAGCACGCAAACGGAAACTCAACCTTTTCGATGACAGCAAGGGTAATGACCAAGAATGAACTGCGCAAATGGGTGCGTGAGCGCAAGCGTCAATTCTCACGCGAAGAGCTGGACCGTTTCTCCCTCGAGGTGAGCAGGCAGGTGCTCGCGCATGAATCATGGTTGCAAGCCTCCCTGGTTCTTCTCTATAATTCCTTGCCAGACGAAGTGGATACGCATCTGCTCATTCAGTCTGCCCTGGAGGCTGGCAAACAGGTGCTGCTTCCTGTGGTTGTGGGTGATGAGCTGGAGCTTCGTCTCTATTCCTCCCAGATGCGTCAGGGAGCGTTTGGCATTCTGGAGCCAGAGGGAGACGCATTTCAGGATTTCGCTGCCATCGACCTTGCCATCGTCCCAGGCATGGCTTTCGATGCATCAGGTCACCGGTTGGGTAGGGGGCGTGGTTACTATGATCGGCTCCTCCAGCATCTTCCCCACGTCACCACACTGGGCATCTGCTTCCCCTTCCAACTTGTCGATGCAGTTCCTGCCGCTCTGCATGACATCTCTGTCTCTGAGGTCATCTGTTAGTTCGCCCTGTCCTCGTCCTCGCTTGTTTGTTCAGTATTTCAATTTTCTCTTTCGACCAATCCGAGTTCTCTGAGTATTCGTGTATCCGCTGATACTAAGCTATTGCATCGAGGCTTTCAACGTGTTGACTCCGGACTTTCAACGTGTTGTTTCCTCTTTCTAATGCGACAGCAAAGGTACGAAGAATGGGCGAGCTGGTGTCGGACATTGGCAGACATTGTCGCACATTGTCACTTATTGTCAGTTATTGTCGGAAATATAGCAATAAATGTCAGGAAAATTCTTGCATATTTCATAAAAAATCACTATCTTTGTAAAGTAAATGAATGGTCAAATGCTATGATTTTGAAAAGCTACTATAAGAACGAGCTTGCGCGTGCGGCAGGCGTCAGTACGAGAACCTTTTGCCGTTGGTTGAAACAACAAAGAGAGCAGTTGTCGCAGTGGGGCATCACGCCCAGAACCCAGCTGCTGCCGCCTGTTGCGGTACAGTGGATATGTGCTCAGTATGGGATCGGTTTTGATGAACTATAAGACCGTGTCACCGTGTCATTTTGATTTTCCATTTTTTGTTTCATGGAGTGTGGGATGAAATTTTATTTTATATATTATATAACACTAGTGTCCCGTTAAAACGAGACGGTTTAAATATAAGTTGTTAAAATAGAATGATTTAGACTCGATATTTCTTGTACACGATTTGAATTGACTAACTTTGCAGTTGTCATCAAAGAAGCGTGTTACATGAATTTCGGAAAGATAGTATTCGCACAGATTATGCAGTTCATACCTCGTAGGGAATTCAATGATATTGTTGCCAAGTACAGAGGCAATTACAGGGTGAGAAACCTCACCTGCTATGACCAGCTGCTGGTCATGTGCCTGGCTCAATATGCCGATAAGAATAGTCTGCGCGATATAGAGGCAAGCCTGAATGCGTTGGCTGTTACCCATAAGCTCTATCACTGCGGTATTAGCTATGCCGTTCCCCGCAATACTTTGGCTAAGGCGAATGAGCTCAGAGACTGGCATATCTATGCGGAATTGGGGGAAGTCCTTATCAAAAAGGTGCGCCCGCTCTATGCGGAGGATAGCTTCAGACTTGACATTGACAACATGGTCTATGCGTTCGACAGCAGTACCATCAGCCTTTGTCTCAAACTCTGCCCTTGGGCAAAATTCAGAAAGAAGAAGGGTGGCATTAAACTGCATACCCAGCTTGATTTGAGAGGCAATCTCCCAGTATTCGTGCTTTTGACCAAAGCATCGGTTCACGATGTTAACGCTTTGGATGGAATCTGTGTTGAGATGGGAGCTATCTATCTGATAGACAAGGGGTATGTGGACTTCAGCAGACTCTTCAATATCATCCACAAGAATGGCGCATTCTTTGTGACAAGAGCTAAGGATAATATGCAATATGAGGTTGTCAATTCCATGCCTGTTGATAAGCAGACTGGTGTTATCAGCGATGAGATCGTCAGGCTTACCAAGGAGAACTCCAAGCAGAAGTACCCCGAGGAATTCCGCATGGTAGTCTACGAAGACTTTGCCACAGGAAATGCCTACCGTTTCATCACCAACCATTTGGGATACGATGCTCTTACCATCGCAGAACTCTATAGAGAGCGATGGAACGTGGAACTTTTCTTCAAATGGATAAAGCAACATCTGCATATCAAGTCGTTTTACGGAACCTCAGAGAATGCTGTCTATACACAAATCTGGATAGCAGTCTGTGCATTCCTGCTACTGGCTATAGCCAAGAAGCACATGCATATCGAGGAACCATCTCTGTATATGATTTCCCAGACCATAGGTACTATGTTGTTTGAGAGGATACCCATACCCGAATTGTTTAACAAACCAATTAATAACGTCCCAAAGGATGATGGTCAGCTCGATTTATTTCAAGACCTCAAATCTTAACGGGACAGTAGTGATAAAATATTTAAATAAAAGAGTCTCTCTCTTGGAAAATTTGGTTTCAAAGTTACGAATAAATGTGGGAACATTCTGTTCCTTTTGAGTTAAAAAGATTTAAAATCTCGTTAAGGGGGAGCGAAGGAAGCTATTCAGAATGAAAAGTGCAGGCATCGATGTTGCGTTTCAGGGCATTGAATTTAGCTCTTTTTACAGCGGAACCTTTGAAAAGATGTTGGTATTGTTCAAGTGTAAGGTGCTTCCACTTGGAAGGATTCATATCAAGGAGTTCTTCACTTGGCAGGAAAGCTTCTACTGACGTGGGAGTGGCCTGTTGCAGATGAGGGCAGACCTTTTGGCATCGGTCACATCCATAAAAGCAATCTTGCAATTGAAGTCCTTCTGGCAAGGGACCTCGGTGCTCGATAGTAAGATAGCTAAGGCACCGATGTGCATCTATACCTGTTTCGGTAAGAGCCCCCATGGGGCAAGCATCGAAGCATCGCCGACATTGCCCGCAGGTGTAGTCAAGTGGCGTGTCGTAGCTGTCTGCTTCAGTAGTCACAAAAAGTTCTCCCAAGAAAAATGTGCTGCCATGACGAGGTAAAATCATCAAAGTATTTCGTCCTATCCATCCTACTCCGGCTCGCCATGCCCAATAGCGTTCGAGTATGGGAGCTGTATCCACAAAACATCGCCCTTCTGCACGGATGCATTGCATGAGTCTTAGTAAGCGTGCTCGCATTACTTCATGATAATCCTGTCCTTGGGCATACATGCTGATCCCTGGGGCTTGTTTGGGAGGATAGTAATTGAGTGCCACGCTAATGATTGTTTTAACTCCAGGCATGAGTAGTCGAGGATCGAGACGCATTGCGATGTGATTTTCCATATAATGCATGTCGGCTTGACATCCCTTTTGAATCCATTGAAGGAAGTGACTGGCATGGGGTTCTTGGACAGGTTCTGCTGGAGCCAATCCACAAGCAGAAAAGCCAAGGCGAAGGGCCTCGGCTTTTACTGACTGTCTATTCAAAAGTTTGGAATTCATAACCTTGTTCGCATAACCATTGCATTGCTTTGGGCAGGGCGCTCTTCAGTTTGTCAATGCTCTTAAGAGAGTCATGAAAAGTGATGATGCTGCCTGGTCGGGTATAACGTATCACATTATTGAGTACATCTTCAGCCTGAAGGCGTTTGCTGTAGTCACGAGTGACAAGATCCCACATGACGATACGCCATCCCAAATATCGCATGGTACGATATTTTACCAATCCCATCCATCCGTGGGGTGGTCGGAAAAGGTGGTCGGACCGCAGGATTTCTTCGGCTTGCTTCACATTGGCCAGATATTTCCACGCACTCATGCTGATACCTTTCACATGATTATGGGTGTGATTGCCGATGCGATGACCACGATTGCGAACTTCCTTTAGCAAATGAGGATATTTCGCTGCATTATCTCCTACCATGAAAAAGGTTGCCTTGGCATTGTATCGGTCAAGCACGTCAAGGATAAAAGGCGTTGCCTCAGGGATTGGACCATCATCAAAGGTCAGATATACAACCTTCTTCTGATGGCCCATCCTCCATAGTGCATGAGGATACATCCAACGAAGGAACCTGGCAGGTTGCTCGATGATCATTCGATGGCAGAGGTATCAAGTTCCTCAAACTCGGGCAATAAGTCTTCTTCTGTCCGCTCTTCATTTTCTGGGAGAGGCAAACCAGCAGAGCCATAGAGTCGAGTTTGTACATTTCGGTTGTACAAATCAAGTTTCATTGCATATTCAACAGCGTAATTGCTCTTGACTTCTTGTAGAAGATCTATGCAGTTGTGGAGTTGGTACATGTAGTACATGATATCATCGTCTTCTTGGATTAGCATGTTGTTGGGTAGACTGAGATACCATGACATGTAGTCGCAAGCATTTTGCGCGATGGGCTGAAGAATCTTTTCCACTTGTTGTTTGTTGCCAACCTTAGACCAGACACGAGCCAAGTCCATAGAACCACTGGAATAGTTGTGAGGCACAGTGGTGGCGGGAATCACCTTTTCCACGTATTCCACTGCCTTGGCAGCTTTTTCCATTTGACCTTCTTCCACTAGACGAGTAGCCAATTGAGAGAACATGCGACGATGAGTCCAGCACATGCGAAGAACAGTTTCGTCGAGATAGATGTTGGGATTTTCGAGACCTCCGAACTTGAACTTGTGCATCAAATTGTCGTACATCTTCTCTGTGTCAATGTTTTTGCCGTTAGCTTTGGTGTTGAAGGGCGTGATGCGGTTGACCAAACCTTCAAGCACGAAATTGTCCCCCAAATCACCATAGTTGTCCTTACCTACAGTGATGGCTACGTACATGGGCCGTTCCCAGTTGCACTGAGCCAACATTTCCAGCATCATCATTTGGCTCTTGTAGATAGCTCGCTTGCCTTTCAGGCTGATATGCATGACATCAGGAATACTGTCACCAGCGATCATCATGCCACTGCGGCGAACTGCGTCCTTATCCACAGTTAGCACAAGACTGTCGGTAGGGAAGATTTGCAGATCAGGATTATCGTTGAGTATCCACTTGTCGATGATGTTGCGCAGTTCATAAGGGTTGTCCCCCAAGAGTTGATGCATGGTGATAGGATCATCTTTGTAGTAATTGATAGCCTGTTCCAAAGTACCAGGACGTACGCTGATCCCCTCACGTGTACCTGCAACATACTGCAGACGGCTCCAATGGATGGGAACAGAAGGACTATCATAAGCAGGACGCTTCATCTGGTCGATGTACCAGTCTGTCTGCAGGTAAGAGAGATTGCAGACGCGGGCATCAGTGCGGAAACCTTCTGTCTCTTGAGCATACCACAATGGGAAGGTATCATTATCACCATTTGTAAAGATGATGGGATTGCGAGTCTCGTCAAGTGACATCAGATAGTTTTGACCAAAGTCACGGCATGTGTAACGTCCGCTGCGGTCATGGTCATCCCAGTTTTGAGCTGCCATCTGCAAAGGAACAAGGATAGCTAAGCAACTGATAGCAACACTCAGAACTTCAATCTTTAACACTCGACGAATCAATTCTGCAATGCCTGCCACTCCCATGCCACACCAGATGGCAAATGCATAGAAGGAACCTGCGTACGCATAGTCACGCTCGCGAGGCTGCATAGGTGTCTGGTTGAGGTAAACAACGATAGCTAGACCCGTCATGAAGAAGAGGAAGAAAACAATCCAGAATTGCTTCTCGCCAGCATTGTTGTTCGTCTCGCTATTACGGAAGAGCTGCCAGAAGAAGCCGAGTAGACCAAGCAATAAAGGCAGGCAATAATATACATTATGACCTTTGTTGTTTCGTAACTCTGGCGGCAATTTGCTTTGGTCACCCAAACGGATGTTATCAAAGAAGGGTATTCCGGAAATCCAGTTTCCATGCTCCCATTCACCATTGCCCTGAATGTCATTCTGGCGTCCTGCGTAGTTCCACATGAAGTAGCGCCAATACATGAAATTGACTTGGTAGCTGAGGAAGAATCGGATATTCTCAAACATGGTGGGCATTTTGACCGTAATCATCTCTCCACAATGATCTGTGGTGATGTTGTGGCCCTTTACACCGCCCATCCAGCTTTCATATGCATTAGCATGAGCCTCGCTATACATGCGAGGGAACAGCATATTTTGCCCATAAATATAATCCTGGTCATACCGTTGTATTTCGTAACGGTCAGGCTCATCGGCACTTGCTTTCTCCTTGCGTTGATAAACGGGGGCTCCTTTTTTGCTAACGGGCACACAGTACTGACCCTCTACTTTCAGTTTTACCTTGCTAGTGTAAGCTTGACCATAAAAAAGAGGACGGTCGCCATATTGCTCACGGCTCAAATAGGTTCCCAAAGTGAAGATGTCCTCAGGGCTGTTCTGGTCCATAGGGGTGTTGGCGGTACTGCGGATGACAATGACGGCATATGAACTATAGCCAATCATGATCATCAGCATACAGAGCAGGCTAGTGTTCATCAGGCGTGCAGGAATGAGTTTTCCCTTAGTTGTATCCCAACGAAGCAACATATATAGTAGAGCCAAAATAATGACGCCAATGACGACACTGCTAATTCCATGTCCATAGAAAGGAATACCCAACATGCCTATGCTTAGCAGATATGAGATATTCATGCGAATACGGTTTTTCTCTGTCATCGTCTCGCGGATTGACCATAGAACTATACCGATCAACAGCAAGAGGTAGATGATGAGACCTGTGTTGAAAGGACAATTTAATGTGTTGACAAAAAACAGTTCAAACCATCCGCCTACCTTCACGATGCCTGGGACAATTCCGTAAAGAACTGCTGCAACCAGCACAAAACTGCCCAGCAAGGCAATCAAAGAACCTTTCACGTTCGCATTGGGATACTTGCGATAGTAGTAGATGAGAACGAGGGCGGGCAGGCAAAGAAGGTTAAGCAAATGTACTCCAATGCTAAGTCCAGTTAAGTATGCAATTAGAATCAACCAGCGATCAGAATGAGGCTCATCAGCATGATCTTCCCATTTCAGCATTAGCCAAAAGACAATAGCAGTGAAGAGGCTACTATAGGCGTATACCTCACCTTCGACAGCACTATACCAAAACGTATCGCTGAACGTGTATATTAATGCACCTACCAATGCACTTGCCTCTACCGTAACGAGTTGGCTTAATGTCTGCACCTGGTTATTCTCTCCAATCAATCGACGCATTAAATGGCTGATACTCCAGAATAGGAACATAATACAAGCGGCACTGAAGAGTGCGCTCATCGTGTTGACCATCATAGCCACTTTAGATGGGTCATTGACAAATTGGGTAAAAAGATTAGCTGTTAACATGAAAAAGGGTGCCCCAGGAGGATGACCCACCTCCAACTTGTAAGCGGTGGTGATAAACTCTGGACAGTCCCAAAAGCTTGCCGAAGGCTCGATCGTGCTACAATACACGAAAGCTGCTATGGCAAATGTAATCCAACCCATCAGGTTGTCTACGGTTCTAAACTGTTTCATTACTTTATTTTGTTTTTTTTGTTGTAATTTTGAAATGATTCTGCAAAAGTACTCAATATTTGTTGAATTCTTTATCTATTATATCTTATTTTTCGTTAATGTACCCTCTGTAACTCTCAAACAGGTTGACCTAGAGCAACCTGGTTGACGAAAAAAGTTGCTGACATCAGAACGTGAATGTTGGCATCCATAGATTCCACACGGCTAGTGCGACAAACAATAGCAGAGTGAAACAAAAGAATGTGTTACTAATCCAACTGCTTGTTAGAACAAAATAGTGAGCGATAAGTGGACTTCCACTAACGGCCAGCAATGCTATCATTGTCTGAAAATGCTGAGGTTGCACCAGTAGAAAAATCTGAATTACTATTGTCTGGGTAACATAAATATAGAGTAGCATTCGCTGCTTTATGTTGTCATTATAATAGGTAGTTAGGAAATGGCACCCACCTATTAGGGTGGTCAATGTAATAACGGTCCACGATGCTATCCAGCATTGCGGAAGATGGAGGTAATTTTTTAAGGAAATGGGGTGCCATTCTGTGATGTTAAGAATGTGATTTATCATAGGATTGATGTCATCGGTCAGAGCACAAAAGGCTGTCCAAAACCAGTAGGGGAGTAAAAGACCTATTATACCAGCAAAGAAATTTCTCCAACTGATGGCTCGTAACAAAACAATCAGATACCAGTAGTAAAAGACTGCCAATGCAAGCATTTGAGGGAAGACTAAACTTCCTAGGCTTAAAAAAAGAAAACTATGAAAGATCCATCCCACGGAATTTTTCTGTTGGTAGGTCTTGAAAAGAAGGAAATGACTCACAACCAAACAAGAAGCAGCGATGGAAGCCTTGCTAATGGGGTGCAGGAAACCAAGTGACGTGAAGAGAACCAACCATACGCAAGAAACCATGCGAGTACGAATTCGGATAAGGAAATTGCTGTTGTTGGTCTCTAAAATAATGTAGGTACATATGGCACAAAGAATCCATCCTAAAGCATAATCAAGCCTGTATTTTCCAAGTGGCCACCACCATAACAAGGTAGCTAACACTGCACAGATAGGCAGTGTGAAGATACTCTCGGAAATATGATTCTGAAATCGGTCGTGCCTCACAACATTCAGCAATTACAGGTCTGCACCAATGTCGCTACGGAAATATTTTTTTTCGAACTGAATTTTCTGTGCTTCTTGAAAGCTCTTCTTTAGAGCCATTTCTTTGGTTGCCCCATAGCTGCTTACGGCAATTACACGCCCACCATTGGTTACAACTTGACGATCCTTGATAATCGTTCCAGCATGAAAAACAATACTTCCTTCCACTTGGTCTAAACCCTTGATGGGATAGCCCTTCTCGTAGTGTCCAGGATAACCACCACTAACCAACATCACACATACAGCACTACGGTCGTCAATCTCTATTTGGCGTTGTCTTAGTGTTTGAGTGGCAACTCCTTCAAACAGATCCACCAGGTCACTCTTTATGCGTAACATAACGGATTCCGTTTCAGGATCACCCATGCGTACATTGTATTCGATAACTTTGGGATCGCCATTCACATTAATCAGACCAAAGAAGATAAACCCTTTATAATCAATATTCTCTTCGGCTAACCCTTTTATGGTAGGACGGATGATTCGGTCTTCCACTTTTTGCATCCATTCTTTGGTAGCAAATGGGACGGGACTAACACTGCCCATTCCTCCAGTATTGAGACCTGTGTCGCCCTCTCCAATACGTTTGTAGTCTTTGGCTTCAGGTAAAATAACGTAGTCTTTCCCATCTGTCAAAACGAAGACGGAGCACTCGATACCACTCAAGAATTCCTCAATGACGACACGACTACTGGCATTTCCAAACATTCCACTCAGCATTTCACGGAGTTCTTTTTTAGCTTCTTCTAAGGAAGGAATAATCAGAACGCCTTTGCCAGCACAAAGGCCATCTGCCTTGAGCACGTATGGTGGCTGAAGAGTTTCAAGAAAGCGGAAGCCATCTTCAAGCGTTTGACTGTCAAATGTACGATAGACGGCTGTAGGAATACCATGGTGTTGCATAAATCCTTTTGCGAAGTCTTTGCTACCTTCCAGAATAGCCCCTTGTTTGCTAGGGCCAATGACGGGAATGTGGCACAATTCGCTATCACTCAGGAAATAATCGTAGATGCCTTTTACCAAAGGGTCTTCAGGCCCAACTACCACCATGTTTACTTTGTTTTGTATGCAGAAAACCTTGATGCCTGGGAAATCATCTGTTTTGAGAGGGACATTTTCACCTAAAGTGGAGGTTCCTGCATTTCCTGGGGCAATATACAATTTATTGATTTTTGGACTTTGGGCAATCTTCCATGCTAAAGCATGTTCACGTCCACCGCTACCTAGCAATAGTAAATTCATCGTTTTCTTGTTATCTTTATGTGTGATTTATTTCAAATAATCCTCGAAATACTGGGTAATTCGTTCGTGCAGATGTACACTCTTGTGCCCAGACATGTTATGCCCTTCTCCAGGATATACAAAAAAATCTGGCTGAGTACCAGCCTCAATGCAGGCATTCAGGAATTGTAACGCATGTTGGGGAACTACAGTGGGGTCATTCATGCCAATGATAATTTGCAGTTTTCCTCTTAGATTCTTAGCTTTACTGAGCAAACTTGTCTCCTCGTAACCTTCAGGATTGTTCTCAGGAGTATCCATATAGCGTTCGCCATACATAATTTCATAGTATTTCCAGTCAATGACGGGGCCACCCGCAACACCCACTTTAAAGATGTCGGGGTAATTGGTCATCAGTGAGGTTGTCATGAAACCGCCAAAACTCCAACCATGGATTCCCAATCTGTCAGCATCTACGTAGGGAAGAGTTTTCAAAAAGTTCACACCACATATTTGGTCTTTCATCTCAGTTTGGCCCAAGTGTCGGAAGGTCGACTGTTCAAAATCTCGTCCTCGATCCTCACTTCCACGATTGTCCAGAATGAACAATATGTAACCTTTCTGAGCCATATAGGTTTCCCAAGAGCGAGAGCCCCAATGCCAGGAAGCCTCCACGTTGTGAGCATGAGGTCCTCCATAGACATAGATTACCGTAGGATATTTTTTGTTGGGATCAAAATCAGAGGGCTTGACCATACGCCAATAAAGATCGGTCGTTCCATCTGCCGCTTTCACTGTACCATTCTCGAAGATGGGTTGATACCAACCTTCCCAAGGATCAGGCGCAGTCTGGAGTGCAACGCTTTTACCTGTCTTTGTATTTGTTACAGCACACTTGCGGGGAATATCAGGTTCTTGCCAAGTGTCAAGTACATAGAGTCCATCTTCGGAAAGACTGGCATGGTGGACTCCTTTTCCATTATCCAGCAAGGTGCGTTTCAAAGTTTTGATGTTAATGTTGTAGATGTTTTTTTGCAGGTCGCCAGACTCTTTGCTTGTGATGATGAGACTTTTTGTAGAGGGACAGAATCCAACCAGTTCTTTCACAACCCACTTCCCTTTCGTCAGTTGTCCCAGTTCCTTGCCATTCACGTCCATCAGGTAGAGATGAGTGTAGCCATCTTTCCAACTCCAGTATATGAATTTTTCGTTATCCCAAGGGAGGAAAGTGATAGGATGCAAAGGCTCCACATATTTCTGAGAATCTTCGGTATAAAGGTTCTTGATTTTTTCGCCCGTGTTGGTATCGTATGCATCCAAAGAGCAGTGATTTTGATCGCGATTAAGTTCAAAAAGATAGAGAGTCTTCCCATCGGGGCCCCATGCTAGATTAGAAAAATAACGGTCTGTCACATCACCCAGATTTAACCATGTGGTATTCCCACTCTGGAGATCAAAGATGCCAATGGTGACTTTATGGGAGGTCATGCCAGCCATTGGATACTTGTCAGGTTCCAAGGTAGCTTCGCGACTAAATGTGTTAACCTGAGGATAATCAGCCACCATACTCTGATCCATACGGTAGAAAGCCAGTTTTTGACCATCCTCGCTCCAGAATGTTCCTTTGTGGATGCCGAACTCGTCACGGTGAACACTTTGCCCATAAACGATCTCACGTGAACCATCTTTAGAAAGTTGAACTTCGTGCCCATCAGCATAACGAACCCATAAGTTTTTGTCACGTATGAAAGCATCAGCGCGTGAAGCCTTATTCCATTCCAAGGAACCTTCGGAACTTTGACTCCAGATGACTTTATTTTCCCTGAAATCTACCAGAGAACGCTTCCCCTTGGTAAAAATAAGTATGAAAGATTGGTTACTGTAAGGGAATTCTCCGAAGCGAATATTGTCTTTAGAGGACAAACCATAGGCAGAAAGGATTTGGTCTCGTATGATTCTTGTGTCTTTGATTGTTTTGCCAGTAGCAGGATTGAGGAATAGATTGTCTTCTAGATTCCCGTCCACGAGTTTGTTTCCCCACCAATAATATTTCCATCGTTGAGGGACAAAGTTGTAGGTGTTTTTCCCTCCAAAATTCAGTTCTTCCAGTGTAAATAGTTTCTGAGCTTCACTTCTCAAGTTCATAGCAATCAGGATTATTAGAGTGAAGCATATACGGTTAATCTTCATCTTGAGAAAAATTTCGATGTCCATATTTGTTGCGGTTGTTGGTGTTATTGCTCCCTCGTACACGGTCTTTTTTCCCACGGAAACCACTTCTGGAGTCATCATGATCACTATTGCGGAATTTGTTTCTCCGGTCACTCCATTCATTACCGCGCGAATTAGTATGGCGATCGTTGTGATTATCACGATAATTACGGCGATCCTCACGATCCTCGCTGCGGAATTTGTTTTGATAAGTATCACGTCCGGATCCTCTACGTTCTTTGTGATTTTCTCTATCGTCGTAATCTTCTTCTAAACGTCTTTTGAACTCACGGTGTTGTTTAAATCTTTTCTTGTCTGCCATCAGGCGGCGTTCTTGAGCCGTTTTAATGTCACCACCATAAGCACGCATTTCATCGAATTTTCCTTGGAAAATTTGATACTTGCGTAATTCACATTCCAAAGAACCATTAAAGAGTGGAGTGCGGAGTGAAGGTTTGAGTCCAATCTGGTCAAAGCATTCTTCTCGATAACTTAACACCCATGCCTCGTTGTTGACGAACTGATGTTTTAATCGCTCACCAATCATTTTATATAGTCCTAGCAAATCGGGAGCAGAGATACGTTCTCCATATGGAGGATTGGTGATGATGATGCTTTTTTCTTCGGGCTGGGTAAAGTCTTTGAAATCTTTTTGTTCAATGCTGATATCTTTACTTAATCCAGCTGCTTTTACATTCATTTCGGCAATCTTCACAACATTGTGATTGATATCGTAACCATAAATGTGATGATCGAAGTCTTTCTCTTGGCTGTCATCTTCGTAAATACGTTGGAAAAGTTCTGGGTCAAAATCGGCCCATTTTTCAAAGTTGTATTCCTTTCGGAATATGCCAGGTGAAATGCCGCGGGCGATCAAGGCTGCTTCAATTGGTATTGTTCCACTTCCACACATAGGGTCTATTAGATCACAATCGCCTTTCCATCCAGTCAACATTATGATGCCAGCTGCCAGTACTTCATTCAAAGGAGCCTCTACAGTTTCTTGGCGATATCCCCGTCGGTGCAGGCTTTCGCCACTACTGTCTAAAGATAGAGTACAGTCATATTCTGCCACATGAATGTTGAGTTGCAGGTCGGGATTGGTGATTCGGATGTTGGGACGTTCTCCTGTTTTCTCGCGGAATTGATCTACAATAGCATCTTTTACTTTGTAGGCAACGAATTTACTATGGCGGAACTCGGTGCTGAAAACCACACTGTCAACGGCAAAGGTAGTTTCGTTGGAAAGATATTCCGTCCAGTCGATTTGTTTTACAGCCTCATAGACTTCGTCCGCAGAAGTTGCTTTAAAATGCTTTATAGGCTTTAGAATACGGATAGCAGTGCGAAGCTGGAAATTGGCTCGATAAAGCATTTCTTTGTCACCAGTGAAAGACACCATGCGGCGCCCAATTTGAATGTTGTTGGCTCCTAAGTCAATCAATTCTGTTGCCAATACGGTTTCCAGACCTTGAAAGGTCTTGGCGATCATCTCAAATTCCATGTTTTTACAATCCTCCAAAATCTTCGGGACGAATAATTGTGTTTTTTATATTACCTTTTCTTGTTTTGCTTTGTATAAGTTGCTCACCTGGCTTGGTTCCCTGGGTAACCCATATGTTTCCACCGATGACAGTTCCCTTCGATATTGTAATGCGACCCAAAATGGTTGCATTGCTGTATACGATAACGTTATCTTCCAAAATAGGATGTCGAGGGATACCTTTGATAGGATGTCCATTTTCATCGAGAGGGAAACTTTTGGCACCAAGGGTAACACCCTGATAGAGTTTTACATTATTGCCAATGATGCAGGTGGCACCGATTACGACACCTGTTCCATGATCAATGGTGAAGTGATGTCCAATTGAAGCTGCAGGATGAATGTCGATTCCAGTCTCGCTGTGAGCCTTTTCAGTGATTATACGAGGGATGAGGGGGACGCCTAAAAGGAGCAGTTCATGGGCGATTCGGTAGTTGCTGATGGCTTTGATGACGGGGTAGCAGCTAATGATTTCTCCATAAGACTCTGCTGCAGGGTCACCAGTGAAGGTGGCTTCTACATCAGTGGCTAAAATTTTTCTTAACTCGGGAAGTCTTTCCACAAAGGCGGCAGCAAGTGTTTGGGCACGTTGAACTGTATTTTCTTGATTTGCAGTTTCTTTCCTGCTGAAACAAAGTCCTGCCCAAATCTGTTCGCTTAGCAGATTGTAAAGGCGATCGATGTTCACTCCTATGTAATAAGGGAGTGTTTGGCTACTTACTGTGGATTGGCCATAAAAACCAGGAAAAATTATGGCGCGGCATAAATCCACGATTTCGGATAAAATAGGACCTGATGGCAGAGGATCACCATCGTGGTGCTCATGAAAAAGACCATGCAAAGAGCAACTTTCTGATAACTCGGAGATGGTATGCTTGAGCAAATGGTTCAGCTTTGTTGGGCTCATTCGCTATATAGAATGTCAAAATAATAGGACAAAAGTAGCAAATCATTTGCGCCTGTGCAAGTGAATCCGAAGAAAATTTTCAAAAATTCAGTATAATTATCTTCAGCCAGTCCTTTAAATGCCATGGCCCACGACCATACCCTGCCTGAGAATCACTTACCAGTACTATAGTTTGTCGTCCGTCTGTGAGAGTTGGACCGAGACACATTCCTTCGTAGTTGGCAAATCGCGTGTTGGTAGCGGTAAATCGTGTTTTCCATTCGTTGAGTAATATTTTCTCGCGTGTCATCGTGTTGAACCGAAACAGGCTGCACCAGCAACGGCTTCCGTTGTATTTCTTCGCAATATATGCCTCGCGCTCTAAAATTAATAGTGTGCTATCTTGCAAAGGTGTAACGGCTACCACGCCGTGATAGTGGTCTCGCCCTTTTCTTTTAGATTGTGCAGGATTCAGTTTGTACGGAATTTCTTGCCTGGGCTGCAGGTCAAGCCCGAAGCTTTGGAGACGGAGTTGGAGAGTGGAATCTTTTCGAAGGTTGCTCTCTGTAGTTGTCCAAAAGAGTTGACGCTTTTCATCGTATCCCAAAGCCTCGAATCCTCGATTGCTCATAATGTTATTCTTCGTCATGCTGTCAGGTATGCGAAGCTCGTTGCCTGTAAGATTTCCGTCCAACCGATGTTCTAGAATCTGCTGATCGGCCTCTCCGCTGATGAATACACTCTGGCGTGGTGGGCAAAAGGCAATTCCTTCAGCATCCCGATCGATGGGATAACCTGTACCTCTCCATCCTTGCTGCTGTACGGAAATGAGTTTGCCAGTAGTGGAATCAATCTGAATCTCCCACACATAAAATCCGGCTTCATCTTCTTCGTCAGAGACCACAGCGTAAAGTCCTTCCCCAATAGGGGTTATTCCACTATAGTTGGCAGGTGTTATTCCCCATTTTTTCAACTTGTAAGGGTGGAAATATAGATGAACTTTTGCGACAGCATTGAGAAATACAATACAGAGCGAGAAAAAGAGGATTAGACGTTTCATTCCAGCGTGTTGTTTACCATTTTGTAGAGTTTGTCGCTATTGCGAATCTTGATTTCCAATGGGATGCTGACATGCTGGCCTTGTATGGCAGTCTTCACGGGTTTCAAATCAAAACGTATTTCTTTCACTTCTGTTTCTACGACTCCCGTTGTAGGACCGGTAATAAGAATCTTATCGCCCACGCTTAAAGTGGCTGCTTCTATTTTGAATTCTGCAACATGTAACTTGTTGAAATATTTCACTCCACGACCCACATATACTTTTTTTTGTGTAGCAAGGGAGCCTGGTTGATTATTCCATTCTCCCAGCATTTGTCCTTGATAGTACCCATCCCAAAATCCACGGTTAAAAACATGACTTAACCGCTCGTCCCAGTGGTCCTTCTTTTCATCTGTGAAGGTGCCGTCAATCACACTTTGGATGGCTTCTCGATAGCATTGCACCACAGTGTCGACATATTCTGCTCCACGGGCTCGCCCCTCAATCTTGAAAACACGTACACCCGATGTCATCATTTGGTCAATGAAACGAATGGTCTTCAAATCCTTGGGACTCATGATGTATTTGTTATCGATGTCAAGTTCGGTACCTGTTTCACGGTCGCGTACTGTGTAACTTCGTCGACATAATTGCATGCATTCACCTCGGTTGGCGCTTCGTCCTAAATTGTTGAGGCTTAAGTAACATTTTCCACTCACGGCCATACAGAGGGCTCCATGACAAAACATTTCAATACGTATCAGATCACCGTTAGGGCCGCAGATATCTTGTTCTTGTATTTGATGATATATCTCAGCCACTTGTTGCAAGTTGAGTTCACGGGCAAGTACTACTACATCAGCAAACTGAGCGTAGAAACGTAGAGCTTCGATGTTGGAAATGTTGAGTTGAGTGCTCAGGTGTACCTCTTGTCCAATGTAGTTGCAGTAGCTCATAACTGCGATGTCGCTGGCAATGACTGCACTGATTTGTGCCTGCTTGGCAGCATCCAGGATTTGGCGCATCAAAGGCAAGTCCTCACCATAGATGATAGTGTTGACTGTTAGATAGCTTTTCACTCCACACCGTCGGCACTCTTCAGCAATCCTTTTTAGGTCATCAATAGTGAATGTGCTGGCCGAGTGGGCTCGCATGTTCAGGTTTTCGATGCCGAAGTAGATGCTGTCGGCTCTAGCACGCAGGGCAGCTGCCAAGGATTCGGGTGAACCCACAGGAGCCATGATTTCAAAGTCTTTTCTTTCCATCGGTGTGTGTCATATGAGTTTGCGTATCTCATTCAGGATTTGGAAGAGTTCCTTGGAAGTTTCGGCTCGAAGCATGCGTATGCGTGTCTCTCGAAAATTTGGGATTCCTTTGAATATTGGAGAAGCTGCTAGATGTCTCCGTACGTGCAGAATACCTCTATATTCGGGGCTACTTCCTTTGTCTTTGCCCGTTTGTAAGTCTTGGGCATGTTTTATTGAAGCTATGATTTGTTGCTTCAGAATGTCCAGTTTCCAGTCAATGCTGTATTCCTCTGTCGGTTTCCCGTAATCCAGATAGTCTCGAATTTCTCGGAAGATCCATGGCCGTCCGAATGTGGCTCTTCCAACCATAATTCCGTCTACCCCATAACGATCAAAGCATTCCTTGGCACGTTCTGGTGTGGTTATGTCTCCATTCCCAATGATAGGTATGTGCATACGAGGATTCCTCTTTACTTCACCAATGAGAGTCCAGTCTGCTTCGCCTGTGTACATTTGTGCACGTGTGCGTCCATGTATGGTTAGAGCTTTGATGCCACAATCCTGCAATTGTTCCGCCAATTCCACGATAACCTTTTGTTCCTCGTTCCATCCCAATCGGGTCTTGACGGTCACAGGCGTGTTAGGGATAGCTTCCACTACCGCCTTAGTGATATCAAGCATTTGAGGAATGTTTTGTAAAAGACCGGCTCCCGCTCCTTTTCCTGCCACTTTTTTAACGGGACAACCGAAATTGATGTCGAGTACATCTGGATGGGCGTGTTCTATTACAATCTGAGCTGCTTCCCGCATAGCTCCCGTGTCCTTACCATAAATTTGGATTGCCACGGGACGTTCTTGAGGGCAGATGCGTAGTTTGTCAAGACTTTTGTTAACCAATCTTATCAAGGCATCGCTAGAAACGAATTCAGAATATACCATGGCAGCCCCCATCTGTCGACAAAGCAAGCGGAAACCAATGTCTGTCACGTCCTCCATCGGAGCGAGCATGACAGGTTTTTCGCCAAGGTCTATGGAGCCTATTCTCATAATTCAATAGCCCTTCGCCTTGAATGCCAAAGCGTACATCTTCATTTGCTTCAACATCGCGAGCAATCCGTTGCTTCGAGTGGGTGAGAGGTGCTCACGCAATCCTATTCTTTCGATGAAATAAAGATCGGCATCCAAAATTTCTTGGGGAGTATGATCGCTCAACACGCGTACCAACAAGGCTATAATGCCTTTCACAATGAGCGCGTCACTTTCGGCTTGGAAGTGAAGCAACCCTTCCTCTGTCATGTCTGCTTGGAGCCATACACGACTTTGGCAGCCATCAATCAGATTCTGCTCAGTTTTGTATTTTTCTGGAAGAGGTTCCTGGTCACTACCTGTATCAATAAGCAGTTGGTACTTATCCATCCAATCATCAAAGGCAGAGAATTCCTCGATGATTTCATCTTGTATTTCGTTGATTCTCATTTCTTTCTTTTTACTTTGTTCCACTATTCGGCGTCATCGTTGTACAGCAGTTGTGCGACGCTTTGCCCCACGGCTTCCAACACGTTGGGATCGATGTTTTCAAGTGTGTCGTCGACAGTGTGCCATGTTGGGCCGAAACTGCTTGGGCCATCTTCATAGTATGGAACAATGTCCAAACAAGGGATACGGCAAATTTTGTTAACGTTCACATGGTCATCAATCAGAAAACCTCCATCTTTCATTGGGAAATAGTGCCCATATCCAATCTGATGTGCCAAATGCCAGAGCAAATCTACGACAGGGGCAGCATATTGCATGGAAATCATCTCACGGGCAAACGTATTGCCTCGTCCGCCAACCATATCAAACAAGATACCAAAACGCGCTGTGTAGTTCTTCTCGTTGGCAGCCCATTGGGCCCAGTTGCGCGACCCAAGGCACCAAGTGTCCTCATGGTTTATGTCGTCCTCGGCCCAGCGAGGTGTACCCATGTCCTCAGCATCAAAGCACACAAAGTCAATTCCTGTGTGGATAGGATGCTGCTGCATAATGCGGCAAAGCTCCAGCATGACAGCTACTCCACTGGCACCATCGTTGGCTGCCAGTACTGGTTTCTTGTGATTTTTGGGATTGGGGTCATTGTCGGCCCAAGGTCGACTGTCCCAGTGTGCGCAAAGAAGAATACGGTTGGGGTTGTCTGGATTCAGGCTGGCTATAATGTTTCGACAAGGAAGACGAGTGCCGTCGTAAATGACAACATAGGATTCGTGGGTGGAAACCTTAGCTCCAAACTGTTGGAATTTCTCTTCGATGTACTGAGCGCACTTCAAAGATTCTTTGCTTCCCGTTATCCGAGGGCCGAAAGCACATTGATCTTTAATGTACTGGAATGCACTGTCTGCCACAAACGTGGGACACGGGGCTAGGGCGATGGTGTCCACTTTGTTGTAGCTGGTTGCTGTATGGCCACCGCACGATGGGAATAAAAGACTGGCTAGTGCCACTAAAAGAGTCAATTTAATTGCTTTCATAAGTTTGTATATCTTTCATTACACGCAGGAAATTGCCGCCCCAAATGAGGCGTAAGTCGTCCTCGTTGTATCGTTCCTTGAGAAGCTGGCGAGTGAAGTTGATTAGCTCTGATGCCGAGGCAATGCCGCGTACTCCTCCGTCACCATCGAAATCAGTACCAATACCAACGTGCTCAACTCCCATCACATTAACCATGTGGTTGAGGTGTTCTATGGTATCAAGGATAGTGGCTTCGCCTTCGGCACGGAGGAATCCGTGATAAAGGGTGACTTGAGCTACTCCTCCATGTTGTGCCAATGCTTTCATCTGGTCATCTGTCAAATTGCGTGGATGGTCGCAGAGTGCTCGTGCACTGCTGTGGCTGCACACAATGGGAGTCTGACTGATTTCCAGGGCATCAAAGAAACTCTTTTGGCTAGCATGGCTCAAGTCTACCATCATGCCTGTGCGGTTCATCTCGCTGATTACTTGCGCTCCAAATGGGCTGATGCCTCCGTGTTCATTATTACCTCGGGCTGAATCACAGATGTCGTTGTCGCCATTGTGGCAGAGAGTCATATAGACAACCCCACGTTTGCGGAAGTGTTCTATTTGACTTAGGTCTTTCCCTATTGCATATCCATTTTCCACACCTAACATGATAGAGTGCTTACCTTGGTCTTTGAGAGTGTAAAGATCCCTGGGTGTATAGGCAATATCCACTTGGGTGCAGTTGGCGGCGACCATTTCCTCAATCTGAGTCAGGATGCGATTGGCCTTTGCAGTGGCAGCCAGACTTGATTCAGGATCGCGGTCTCCCTGAGGAAGGTAAGCCACCATGATTGTGCTATCGAGGTGCCCTTCTTCCATTTTGTGCAGGTCTACCAGAATCTTGGGGTCTCGCTGGTCGAAATGGATGCCTTGGTTGAAGAACATAGGTGTATCGCAATGGCTGTCGAGAGTGAGGATACGGTTGTGGATGCGTTTAGCTTCTTTAAAGGAGTTGGCTTCATCGATGAGCCAGCCAAAGAGTGGCATCATGGAGTGGTCGTTTCTGAGGATGAAGCATTCAGGATGCCATTGAACTCCTATGATACTTTTGTATTCGTTGCTTTCTACAGCCTCAATTACTCCATCTGCAGCACGGGCTGAGATTTGCAGATGAGGGCCACATTCCTTTACGGCCTGATGATGGAAAGAGTTCACGTTGTAAGTTTCAGCTCCCATCAACTTGTTGAGTAAAGAATCTTTTTCAATGCTCACTGTGTGAGAAGCATATTCGCGAGCGAGGTCTTGGCTGTGCTTGATGAGTGGCGCTTTTTTGTATTGGGAATTCAGGTCTTGATACAATTCACCTCCTAATGCTGCCACTAGCGTCTGTATGCCTCGACATATACCCAACATGGGAATTTGATGGTTGAAGGCTTCTTTTACAAGATGAAGTTCCATTTCATCCCGTTCAGGGCAAATGCTGTGCAATTCAGGTATGGGTTCTTGTCCATACAAGAGTGGATTGATATCTCCGCCACCAGAGAGTATCAGTCCATCCAATTGCTGCACTGTATTCAGCAATGCCTCTTCATTTTCGTATGGTGGAATCACAAATGGTGTTCCTCCTGCTTCCAGTACAGATTGATAGTAACCAGATGCCAGCTCACACCCTTTTTCACCATAGTTTCCTGTGATGCCTATAATGGGAAGTTTCTTCATTGCTTAACTTTCATATAGTCAACATTTCTTGAATAACGTACAGCTGAAAAGAGTGGTATTTTTAGTCCTCTTCAATCTTTTGTGGGACACTTTCTTCATGCTGGTTGCCGATGGGAACTTCTTTCTTGATGCTTTGTTTTAGGGAAATTAAGGTTTCTGTAGCAGTCACACCAGGGATTTCCTGCAGGCAATTGTTAAGCAACTCCATCAGGTGTGCGTTGTCGCGGGCATAGAGTTTAATCAGCATCGTATAGGGACCTGTTGTGAAATGGCACTCCACGATTTCTGGAATTTTCAGGAATTCTTTTACAACTTCTTTATACATAGAA
>JAEEGH010006421.1_pt1 | contig 28850 bp, 24 predicted proteins | sample 9134181 | NCBI WGS metagenome assembly JAEEGH01 (sample SAMN16246544, study PRJNA631951) | gut metagenome | biome: gut microbiome; feature: rumen; material: DP-attached | host: Bos | place: Iran: Karaj | collected 2018-10 | reverse complement strand
AGATTCCGAAATGCCGAAATAAAAAAACAAAAAACGATGAAACCCATATTAGCTATCACCATGGGCGACCCCGCAGGCATCGGTCCTGAGATTACGGTACGCGCCCTGAATAGAAAAGAGACTTACGAGAAGTGCCAACCCATCGTCACCGGTGATGCCGCCATCATGGAACAGGCAGTGAAATTGCTGGGCTTGGACCTGAAGGTGAATGCCGTACAGAGTGTCAAGGACGCCAAGTTTGAGTATGGCACTATTGATGTCTATGACCTGCAGTGTGTCGACCTCTCCACTTTTGAGTTCGGTAAGGTACAGCCACAGTGTGGCAATGCCGCCTTCCAGTATATCAAGAAAGCGATAGACCTCGCTATGGCGGATGAGGTAGACGGTACGGTGACAGCACCCCTGAACAAAGAGGCGTTGAATCTTGCAGGACATCATTATGACGGACATACGGAGATCTACGCCACCTTCACCAATACAAAGAAATATGCCATGATGCTTGCCGACGAGAACATCCGCGTCATCCATGTCTCTACCCATGTCCCTTTGCGGAAGGCTTGTGACCTAGTGAAGAAGGCTCGTGTCATCGAGTGTGTGGAACTGATAGATGATGCCTGTCGTCAGTTTGGTATCGAGAAACCACATATCGGAGTGGCAGGTCTGAATCCCCATTCCAGTGAGAACGGTATGTTCGGCTATGAGGAGGCGCAAGAGATTATCCCCGCCATTGAGGAGTTGAAAGCCCGTGGCTTTGATGTCGAAGGTCCCGTACCTCCCGACTCTATCTTCGCCAAGGCGAAGTGCGGACAGTTCGACGGATGTGTCGCCATGTACCACGACCAGGGACACATCCCCTTGAAGGTATGTGCCTTCAACTGGAACAAGGAAACGGGAAAGATGGAGAGTGCCAGTGGTGTGAATATCACCCTCGGACTACCTATCATCCGTGTCAGTGTTGATCATGGTACCGCTTTCGATGTGGCAGGCAAGGGTATTGCCAATGACAGTGCGATGACCCTCTCTATCGACTATGCTACCCGTATGGCGATCTATAGGAGAGAGAAGAAGAAGTAAGAAGAGAAGTAAGAAGGAAGAGGTGAGATGATTGTCATTGCCGATGATATCACTGGGGCTGCGGAGATAGCAGGTATCGCTTTCGTGGCAGGCGAAGACGTTCGTTTAGTTTGTGGCAATGTCACCGTCACAAACGGAACGACCGTCATTGCCACTGATACTCGTTCTATGACAGAGGTGGAGGCGATTGCCGAGACCCGGCGTATCACCTCTTCCCTTCCCCAACAGGGAGGGTCTCTCTTCAAAAAGACAGACTCCGCTCTACGTGGTCATGTGGTAGTGGAACTGAAGACGCTGATGGAGACAACAGGTTACCAGCGTGCCGTCTATTTACCAGCGAATCCCTCTAAGGGAAGAATCATCAAAGATGGGGTCTATTATATCAATGGAACACCGATTGACCAGACCGATTTCTCTTTTGACCCGGAATTTCCGGCTAAGACAGCTGTTCTCAGAGAGCGCTTCCCTGATGCGGAGACAAATGGTATCCTTATGCCTGATGCGGAAAGCAAAGAAGACATCCAAAAAGTAATAGCTGCCTATGATGACGGGCATACCCTTTTCGCTGGTGCCGCCGATTTATTTGAGGCGACTATAGGGACTATAGATACTATAGGAACTATAGGAACTATAGATACTATAGGAACCCTCTTCCTCTGCGGCAGCACCCAAAGCAAGCCACTAGACCTCGGCATCCCTGTAACGGCAATGCCCTTGGACATCTATGACGGCAGTAAGGACATCACATCCTGGTTGGAGGAAGCCTGTGCCATCTACCAGCGGGAAGGTTCCTTGATGATTACTATTCCCCATCGTCATCGTACAGGAAAGGAAGTCGCTGTCCATCTGCGAGAGACGACAGCACGACTCATCCAACACTTAGTGGAGAGACAGCAACCCCGGCAACTGATTATCGAGGGAGGAGCCAGTACCTTTGCCACCCTGCGGCATCTTGGGTGGAATGAACTGAAGGTTGTCAGTCAGTTAGCACCTGGGGTTATCAAAACGAAAGCCCCGAACGGGACTTTCGTTATCATGAAACCAGGGAGTTACCCTTGGGGACCCTTATTCTCGTGTTAACTTCCTATATCTTCACTAGGGAAGCGACTTTGTCGATTATTTGATTCTATCCATGTGGATTCTCTCTCCCATCAGACTATTCAGATACACTTCCAAAGCAGTATAACCCTTTGAAGACACCACCGACTTACCGTCTTGAGAATTTGTCGGATCAAGACCATTAGCCGTCTCCCAGTCATCAGCCATACCGTCGTGGTCATCATCCAGCACAGGCATTGCTGTAGCATAATGAGGCCATCCGTCAGCATCAGCAGGTGAGTCTATAATACCCTGTTTGCCAGCACTCTCTCCTTTGTATTTAGGAAGACCGCTTCTCACGTCCTCTATCACACGATGTTCCACAGCGTCGCGACGGATAGTGCCAGCTTTCTCCAATACATGCTGATATGCTTTTTCCGCAGACTCTGCAGGTGTGAGGTATTTGTCAAAATCAGGTTTACTGAGCATACGATCCTGTCGCATCTGCTCCACACTGAATCCAGTCTTATTACCAATAAGTTGCCAGTTGTCCTGAGTATTCTGTCCCTCCATCACATTCCCAGAGAAATACCAAAGGGACGGACTTGTGAGTGTCTTACCCTTACGTGCCGCAGAGAGTTCTATGAAGTAGTTATCAGACGGATGAGCAGGTCCCGGCTTGTAATAGTTTCCCACGAAATTACACTCATGAGTACTCCCCTCACCTGCCTCGTTCTCTCCACCATAGCAGGAGTTCTTTCTTCCCCAGTTGAAGTTCACATTATTCATAAACTCCAGGAACACGTTCCTGTCACCCTTAGGATTACTGGCTCCATTGATACGCGGACTGCGACTGTCGTTATTGGCAAGCAGGTTATGATGGAAGGAAGCAGGAGAGCCTCCCCATTGACAACCATAGCCACGGACCCCTTTATGATGTCCTGCGTTATAAAGTCCCTCATGGATGATGCACCACTGCACGGTCGTGAAATGATTATCATATATTGTAGTGTTCTCCTCACCACTCCATCCAAAGCAGCAGTGGTCGATGATGATATTCTTGGCATTCTCAATACCGATGGCACCTCCTGCGATAAAATTACCTTTCTTGTCTTTTGCGGGATCCTCCTTCACACCCAGACGGGAACGGATATTACGAATGATGACATTCTCGGAGCCGCCGAGGTTTAACTTACCACCACGAAGGAGGATACCCTCTCCCGGTGCCGTCTGACCCGCGATGGTCACATTCCTCAACTTGGCACGAATAGCATTCTCACCTTTACGCTGCGGGTCAGCACCTATGTTGATGACCCCACTGACACGAAAGACGATGGTGGCATTCTCCTTACCCGCCTCTGTCAATGCCCATCGTAACGAGCCTTCACCACTATTCTCCAAGTTGGTGACCTCAACGACCTTGCCACCTCTTCCTCCAGAAGCGTATTTCCCAAAGCCCCGTGCTGTCGGGAAGGCAAGAAGCTCATCCTCCAAGGGAGCATAGTCTTCCATCATCTGATTAGCAGCGATGACGACCTCTGGGTTAAATGCGGACACTTTAGGTCTGACACTACGGAAGACAGCATCTACCTGTTCCCATGTGCATACCTTCGCATAGTCCGCGTCTGTCATCTGATGACTCCAGCTGATACGTTTAGACACCTCCACAGGTGCAGCACCGTTTCTACTCTTATACTCCGCAAAGAACGACTTGCTACCGTCATTACCACCCATCGTCTGCCATCCTGCAGGATGAACCGCCTTTCCTAAATCACAGTTCAACCAGAGACTGCCACATTTCTCCGCTCCCCAGCAACGTCCCAAATACACTTTCTCATCAGCGACGCCAGCAGCCTTTGTCACCTTACAGTTATTAAAAACGAAACCCAACCATATCTTGGTGCCATCGGCAGCTGTCGTATAGACGTTGATATCCTCCGGTGCCGTGATATAGCCATTACCCACACTGTTCAACGTACACTGCTCAAACCAGCAGGTACCACCAGCATAGATATAGTCGACGGCACCCTCGATGACACATTCCTTATAATAGCTACGCGTGTCTTTCTTGGAACGATGTGTGTCCTGGTAACCAGCTATCTTACAACGGTAATAGGTCTGTCGGTCACCTGACACGAAGAGTGCCAAAGCCTGTCCTCCTTCCTTACCAGCCGTATTCCGCACCGTCATGTTCTCCATATAGAAATCATCGGCAAAGACAGCAAGGGTAGCATAGTCACGCACATCCTTACCGTTGCCGATATTCTTCTTGCCATAGGCAGCAGTGATAATGGTCTTGTCCATCCCATCGCCCATCATGGTGATACGCTTGGTGGATGCTTTCCGACGAGAGCCAATACTCACCTTCTCCGCATACGTGCCAGCCTTAACCTTGATTACAGTCTCTGCTCCTTCCGCTGCGGCATCGATGGCAGCCTGTATGGTGGTATAGTCACCACTACCATCCTTGGCGACAGTCATCGTCTTCTGTGCAAAGGCTCCCATAGCCGTCACACACATCAGCAGCATAGTCACAACTTGCTTTTTCATCCTGTATTTGTTTTAGTAGTTTTTTGCGTTGGGTGCAAAGTTATATGATTTCTTGCAGACTTCCAAATCTTCGGGCAACAAAAAAGCGGAGTCGCTGTTGAGCGGCTCCGCTTTATATTATTAATAAGGTGTAGACTTATTTGTTTACGAACTTCTTACCGTTCTGAATCAGAATACCCTTCTGGTTCTTCTCCACCTTCTGACCTGCGAGGTTGTACACAGGAGCGTTGGCATTCTCTGTAGCCTTTACGTTAGCAATGCCTGCAGCGTTAAGATCTGGCTCAACCTCAGTAGGTGTTGAACTGCCTACAGCCTTAACATCCATATTTGTGGTTCCAAAGTTAACTATAGAACCCTCAGTAGTAACATTGGTAGCCTTACCGTCACTATCAACAACACTTGAAAACTCTGTGCTCAACTCTTTACTGCTATTAACTGGAATATAACTTTCTGCAGTTCCACCCTCGGGAGTAAAATCATAACCACCGAAACCCAATTGAGAAGAAGCCTGGAATACGTAATAGGACTCACCTGCAGTTACATCAAAGGTTAACCATCCCCAGAAAGGCTGATTACCACCTGCAATCACATAGTTCCACTTGTCAGGCATATTACCCTCCTTATCAGGTTCTGTCAAAGAGCCCCATGGATTATTTGCGGCATCATGGATTTGCTTTATTTCATCATTGGTAAAGAATTTCAGAATTTCCTTACCATCTGCATTCTTAGCATTTGTTGTACCATCAGCTTCTTTCACTTTTTGTCCATTAATATAGCCTTCTACAGTATAATCAGTATGCATTACCAAGGGCTTGCCTGTAGAAACTGGAACAACAGTGGTTGCACGGTTACCCTTATTAGCCCAAATTGCCACCTTCAACTTACCAGATACTTTAGGAGTGAATTTGTAATACAGACCATAGCCAGGAACACCTGTTATACCCTGCCAGTAGAATACATAAGTATAGAAAGGACGAGTAACATGACCATTCTCACCTTCAAAATCCTCTACATAGACCTCTTTATAAGCATTGCCCGTACCCATGACAAAATAAATCGTATGATTTCCTTCTGTGACATCTGTCAGGTTTTTATCATTCTTCCATGTAATATCACCCCATGTGATACTCTTTACAGGATAAACATTTTCTGGCAGACCTTGCGCATTCACACTCATAGCTACAAGAGCCATGCTAATTAGGGTAAAAATCTTTTTCATAAGCGTTTTAGTTTTGTTTGTTATTATTATGTTAATTGTAGTTTCATCTTTGTGTGACCTCCCGAGAGAAGCGTATACACTAAATTACGCAGCAAAGTTAGTGCTTTTTTCTGAAAGTTCCAAACATTTAGTGTAAAATCTACGCTCACACATATAAAATAAGGTAGAGAAAGCGGTAAGAAGAGGCATCGTATGCGATTGTAAGGACGTAGGTTCGCACTTAAAAGAAGTAAGGAAGCCACTTGAAAGCAGCCTCCTTACTAGTTGTTGACTCCAGTCGACAGGGTTGTTGACTCCAGTCGACAAGGTTGTTGACTCCAGTCGACAGAGTTGTTGACTCCATGTCAGCAGGGACGTTTCTTAGGTAGTTTGAATACGTCCTGCACCTCCTTCATCTGTTCCTCCGTCATACCATCAGGCTCTGAGCCCATACTGCGGGCACACATATAGATATTAGCAGCCTTGCAGAGCACGTCAGTCTGGTCGAAAGCGTCCATGATATCCTGTCCGACAGCCACCGTACCATGTTTCTCCCACATCACCACATCGTGCGTCTTGATCTGCTCAAGGGTAGCCTCAGCAAGAGCCACCGACGAGGGAAGTGCGTAAGGTACGATGCCAATACCCAGCGGGGCAAAGGCGAGCGTCTCTGGAATCATCGACCACAGCACACGTGTCATCTCATCACCCTTCAAGAAACGCTGGATATGACTCATCGCCACCAGTTCGATGGGGTGCGTATGAAGCGTTGCCTTATAGCATGAGCCCGTCTCCAACAGATAGTTCTGCAATGCCAAATGAGTAGGTAACTCAGAGGTTGGTACCACATTCACATCCGCAATCACCACATAGCTGGCACAGTCGTCGCAGATACGGATGATACTACCGTTCTGCATCGGTTCCCTGGCAAGGTCACGCATCCGCTTACCTGTTCCTTTGCAATAGAAATACTTACCCTTCAACTGGGGCAGCGTCAGACCTATCTGTTTCACTTCTGAGATAGCAGGCATCGCCTTGCACTCCTCATCCATAAACTCTGTGACGTTGACGGTGATATTACCACCATTACGCTCTGCCCATCCTTTCTGCCAGAGGTAACCCGTCACCTCTGCAATCTGATCAATCACCGCTTTCAATGCGGGGCGGTTTTCTAATATACTTTTCATCTTATTTATTCTTTTATTTCGAGATTTCGGAATATCAGTATTTCGAGATATCTATATTCCGATTCATTAATAATTCTCACCATAGCGTTCCTTCGTGATGTCATCCAGGGCGCGGCCACGAGTGTTGGGAGCACCGATGACACCTACTACCAACGAGATAAGCAAGAGGGCTATCATACAGTAGGCGGCGATGGTGAAGCCCTCGCCATTCTCTCCATAGATATAGGTGAAGAGAAGTCCCCACAATGCCGACAAGCCACGAACCACAAAGAACATAAAGCCCTGGGCTCCAGCACGGAACTTAGCCGGGAAAAGCTCTGAGCCCCACAACGCATAGAATATCTGAGGAGAGGCACCACCTTGGACACCCCACAGGATAGCGAATGCCCACAAACCGGCTGGACCGTTGACTCCAATAGTCACAATCACCAGCCAAGCACAGAGTGCGGCAAGCAGTCCAAAGACATAGATACCCTTATGACTCGTCTTGTCAATCAGTTTCGAGGTACAGAATGTCACACTGACGATAATCGCCCATTGGATGAAGTTCATCCAGTTAGCCTGCTCGTTAGTGACACCACCCGCTGTCTCATAGATATGCGGTTGGAAGAATCCCATGACAGAAGCCACCAGATTCCACGTCAGGTAAATCGTAGCAAGGAAACAGACCGTCTTCACAGCGATACTGTTGGAGAACAACACCTTGATATTATCTATCAGTCCTGGTTTCTTCTCACCACTCTCCTGCCCTTTCGTAAACTCAGCACTCTCCTGAAGCTGACGCTGCAGGTTCCATGCGATAAAGGCGACGATAAAGAGTGACAAGAACACCAGTCGGGAACTGAATGCATTGACTGCCGGTTCCTCCATATCAGCACCACCGACGGCATGGGCGATGCTCTCTACCCATCCGAACAGATAACCACCTGGGGCAAAGAACATACCCAGCAGGAGGATAACCATCGGGCCGATGCCCCACGACATCTGTGAGATACAGATGTTACGTCCGCGATTGTTGTTCTCCGACGACTCAGAGATATACGTCCAAGAGGCTGGCACCCCCACACCCACAGAGATACCCGTGATGAGGAAGCCACACAGCAACATGGGGAAATTCACACTCAGCATGATGGTCAGTACTCCCAGCATATAGACCAGCAGGTTATACGTGAAGATAAACTTACGTCCATACTTGTCAGCAAGGAATCCACCGATAATCGCTCCGATAGCGGCACCCAGACAGTTGGCACTGATGAAATTCAACCACCCCAGATGCACCTCCGACAATCCGAGGTAGTTCTGCCATAAGGTCAAACCTGACGCTCCTGCGACGATGGCACCCGCATCCAGATAATTCGTCAGAGACACGGCTATCGTGCTCTTCAAAGAACTTGAATTTGACATATTGTTTCGATATTACGAGATTTCGTTATTTCAAGATTACAAGATCCCGATTGATTAGCGGCACACCACATCACACTCGATATTGAAGATCTTAGCCACCTTCAGGATAGTGTCAATATGATGACCCACAGCAGCTGCCATGTGGTGGGTAGGACCAGCCTCGCTCCACTTGTTGACGAACTCTCGACAACTCAATGAGAACTTTGTACGCATATTGGTATCACCAAAGGTGAAGATAGGACCTTCCTCGTTGACACCTTCAGCGACCACAAACTTAAAGACTCCATTCTTGTCTTGCGTGATGGCAAGATAGGTGACAGGACCCGTGGGAGGATAGAACTGTGTCAGATAGCCACCACCACTCTTTCCGTGGAACACAGGCACTATCTTCATCGTCGGCTTCTTAGCCTGTGAGATATCATAGTCACCAGAACCAGAGTGTCCGATGATACAAATATCCTTCGGGAAGTCGATGCTATACATCTCGGCAAGGGTTCCCGTACCAGAAATGGTCTTCAGGATAGACATCGCCATCGCTACCTTCATGTCACCCTCTACGGCACATGCCGTATGTTGTTTGATAAGCATGGAGAATGCTGGTATCAGCATCGAGTCGAGCTTGCCGGCAATACCCTTGGCGAAACCATCATAGTGGGAGGCGATGAAACCTAACTTCTCGTCTTTTACCCATTGCTCGAAGGCCACGACATACTTTGCCATATCCCATACCTTCTCGATAGTTCCCCCACCCTCGATATCAAAGGTGTCAAGGATATCCTGTGCCTTTGCCTTGATGGCTTCCTCATCCGTGATGTCATCAGCAATCGCCCACATCTTCTCCCAGTCAAACTGCTTGGTGTAGAGCCACATGCGATGATACAGGTTGGTCTCGTCAATATACAGGTCCATCATTCCCGGATAGGGACGACCGATCTGTGCGATATTCGTATCACGGAAGCGACGGCGTACCTGTGCGGCACGACACCAGTCTTCTATCTCTGCCTGTACCTGAGGATCACCTCCCTCTACGACACCGGTAATCACTGCGGAACGCTTGCCGGCACGATTCAAGTCGGCAACCATCTCACCGATGGCACCACAGGCATACAGCTCTCCCAACCAGATGGGGATGTCCGTCTTCTCATAGTCTGGTGCCAGTTTCTTCTGAACATTGACGATGACAACTGGGACATCAAGATCACGTACCGCTGGTAACATATTATAAGAGGTACAATAGGTCAACATCTGCAGGATGACCAGGTCGACATCAGCAGCACGGAACTTATCACCTGCCACCATCGACTGCTCCTTGGTGGTCACCATTCCTCCGTCAATCAACTCCACAGTATCCGGGAGTGTCTTCTTGAATGCCTCATACTGTGCCTCAAACTCTGGGACGAGTTGAGGGAACTGTGGCAGGTATGCTCCTAGTGCGACAGAGAACACGCCTACCCTTGCTTTTGTTTCTACTAGTGGTTTACTCATTTGGATTTGTTTTTATTGTGATTAGTATTTTCGATTACGAGATTGCGAAATCGTGAGATTACGTTAGCGTTATCGCAAGATATCGCTCGAAAGCAGCATCCCATGCCGCTTTGTCCTTAGTGGGATGATAAGCTACCATCTCTATGGAGTTAGCGATGATACGCCGCATCTCCCAAATATCACTGACCTCACCTGCTGCCTTCGCCTGCAACATGATATTACCAATAGCAGTACCCTCCTGAGGACCAGCCAGCACTTCCACACCAAGGGCATCAGCAGTAAACTGGTTCAGATACTTGTTCAAGGAACCGCCTCCAATGATATGGAGGATATGGAGGTCGAAAGACGCAAACTCCTTCAGCCACTGGAATACCTGACGGTAGCGCAGGGCAAGGGAATCAAAGATACAACGACAGATCTCCGCAGGAGTCTCCGGCACCTGCTGTCCCGTCTCATGACAATATTGCTGTATGGCTGTAATCATTGACGGGGGGTTAGCAAACAACTTATCATCTGGATTGATGATGGAACGGAAGGGCTCCACCTGCATTGCCGACCCCTGTAACTCTGGATGAGAGAGTTTACGAACCTCCTCAGGCCACTCCTTACGGCAACGCTCATAAAGCCACATACCACAGATGTTCTTCAGGAAACGAGTTGTCCCCTCGACACCTCCCTCATTGGTGAAATTCAACTCATAGCTGCGATCGTTGATGACTGCCTCCTTCGTCTCTATACCCATCAGACTCCAAGTACCACTTGACAGATAGGCAAACTGCTCGTCCTTCGCAGGAACGGCAGCAACAGCGGATGCTGTATCATGTCCTGCTACGGCAATCACTGGAATAGGTCCTAGACCAGTCATCTTCTGCACTTCCTCTGTCAGCACACCGATCTGTGTACCTGGACGAACCATTCTGCCAAAATGCTCACGGGTCAGTCCGACACTTTGGATAAGACGCACGTCTAAATCACCCGTTCGAGGATTGAGCATCTGCGACGTAGAAGCAATGGTATACTCACATACCGCCTCTCCCGTCAGCATCCAGCTCAAGGCATCAGGGAGGAAAAGGATCTTCTTCGCCAGACCAATTGCCACATTCTCGTCCTGCCGCATAGCATATAACTGAAACAGTGAGTTGAAGTTCATGAACTGGATTCCCGTAAGGTCATAAACCGTCTTACGATCCACTACCTGCTCGAAATACTGCTCCATCCGCCCGAAGGTATGGGGATCACGATATGCTCTCGGATTTCGCAGGATAGCATTGTCTTCCGCCACAAATACGAAATCGACGCCCCAGGTGTCAATACCGATGGAGGTCAACTGTATCTTACGGCGTGCCACTTCCTGCAGCCCTTTGATCATCTCAAAATAGAGGGCATAAATATCCCAGTAGAAATGACCACCTGTCTCTATGAGGTTATTGGGAAAGCGGGTCAGTTCCTCCTGCTCCAACCTCCCGTCTTCCAAAGAGCCTAATATAGTCCTCCCGCTGGTGGCGCCAAGATCAACGGCAAAAAAATACTTTTTGTTCTTCATAAGCACAATCGGCTTAGTATGTCAGTTAATAGTTTTATTCCCTGCAAAGATACAAATAAACAAGAACAACACCAAACAAATCCGCACATAAATATAAAATGATGACATCTGTGCCCAGTATGAACGGTACTGCGAAAACAAAGGTCTTTATGATGGGAAATGTTTTATGAGACTCTAATTAATCTGAAAGGGTCTCTTCACACTTGATAAGTTCGATATTCAGGGTTTCCACAAGCGATAGTTCATCGAGAACATCATCGTTAGAAGGACGCGGACAGAACCAAGGCTGGCTGCCGAAATAATCCACCAGGTCTCGTGAAGAGAACATATATCCATGCTTTGCCAAGATAGAGTTACGCATGATACGGAGCGTAGACTTCTTCATCTTGCGGAACATCTTGTCGTTGAGCAGGATGACATTGGCATAGTCAAAGCGCGGCATTGTGTTCACCCATCTTAACGTCTTCTTCTGACCTTTACGACTGAACATGCCGTATTCGTCCTGTTTCACCTCATAGAGAGTCAGACCATCGAGTGTCTGCTCAACTTCCCACATACCCTCAAGGTCGGTAAGTCCGCTGATACTGAGCACCCCTGTGACAATGCCGTTGAAAGTGATATTCTTAAATTCAGCACGGGCAACGCCTTTCTCATAGATAATTTCATGACCAATCTCCAGCGTGTCTCCATAGCTGTCGACATATTTGCCCATGATCTGCTGCTTCCACTTGCCTATCGCAACCTTCTCACCTTCCCCAAAGAAAGAGCCGTCAAGGACATTATGCAGATTGCCTTTCTGGTCATACAGACAGAGCAGTTTCCATCCCTGCCTATCGATGTACTTGGCACGAGGGGTCTTGCTGAAAGGATTGAAACCGTCAGCATTCTGATCCTCTGAGAGAACATACTCATTTTTCTTATTGTAGTTGGGGGTCAGACGGAAAGCCAGTTCCTCACCCTCTGCCATAGCTGTGAAAGTGATGGTCTTGTCGTTATTCACTTTGGCTTCATAGACCAGATTACTGATATTCCACTTGGAACCACTCTTGATGCCCTGTGCGTTTGCTGTCAAGCTCACAAAGGCAAACATCATCCAAAAAATCTTTTTCATCTATTCGTACTCATTAACTTAATAACTACAAGTTTTACACTGATTTCAAAACTTTCTTTATTTAGTCTTTAGACTGCAAAGATAACTAAAAATAATGAGATAACTAATAATTGATGGAGAATATCGTTTGCGATGTTTGTTAATCTATCTTAAAGCTTTGATTAAATCGTTTGCGATATAAAATATTATCCTTACCTTTGCATCGCAAACGATAGAAATAACAATAATAATATAAATAAGGTATGCAAAAGATTTATGATTTCAAAGCTTTTTCAAGCAAAGGTAAGGAGATTGATTTCTCTCAGTTTCAAGGTAAGGTATTGCTGATTGTGAACACAGCCAGCAAGTGTGGATTCACCCCCCAGTTCGCAGGATTGGAGGAACTGAACCAAAAATATAAGGATAAGGGACTGGTCATCATCGGCTTCCCTTGCAATCAGTTCAAGGAGCAGGATCCTGAGGGCGATGCAAAAATCGAAGAGTTCTGCCAGCTGAACTACGGTGTGACTTTCCAGATTATGAGAAAAGGTGATGTCAACGGTGCTGATGCCCAGCCTATCTTTGAGTATCTGAAGACTCAGGCACCTACCGAGGAATACAAGGGACTAAAGGCAAAGGCTACCCGTGCCCTGCTGAAAACACTGAGCAAGAGTGTGGAGAAGGACAGCGACATCATGTGGAACTTCACTAAGTTCCTCATCTCTAAAGATGGTGAGACCATCAAGCGTTTTGCGCCTACTACTGAGCCTAAAGACTTCGAGAAGGACATTGAGGAAATGCTCGGTAAATAATGTTCAATGGTCAATGAAATGAATTATGCACGCTGAATTACAGCTTGACAATCAGATATGCTTTCGTCTCTACACGGCAGCAAGACTTATTACGCAGGCCTACACACCGATGCTGACAGAACTGGGTATTACCTACCCGCAGTACCTTGTTATGATGGTGCTTTGGGAGAAAGACTGTCAGCCCGTGAACGACATCGCCCACCGACTGCTGTTAGAAACAAACACTGTTACTCCCTTACTCCAGCGCATGGAGAAGCTAGGCATTGTAACACGTAAGAAAGGTGATCACGACAAGCGCCAGCAGATTGTCAGCCTCACAAAGAAAGGTCGCGAGATGGAGGACAAAGCCTACAAGCTCATCCCTGCCGGCATGGGTGAAACACTGAAGACCTGTCCTCTCCAGATTGATGACTACACACAGCTGGCAGATGAACTAGACATGATTATCGAAACATTAAAGAAATAAATAACCGGCACAAGAAAGAAATATCTGATACCAAGTACCTGTATGCTTGAAGAAGGCGGGGTTATTAAGGCTTATATCGCCATCGGCTATGGTGAGACACATAGAGTCGATCATAAGATCAAAACTATTGGGTATCATTTCGAGATTGGTGTAGGAAAGGAAAATTTCGAATGGGCATGAATATCAAAAAGTGGCTGCAATCTCTCTCATTCAGGACTGGCGTTATCGTCCTGATGTGCTGCATACCCTTCTATATTCTGTCCTTTGCCCAGATGCTGCTGCCCATCAGTACAACAGCAAAGGGAATATTGTGGGCTGTGCTCTTCGGACTGGCCAAGACTTGTCAGTATGGAGGTCTGACGATTCTGGGCGTTGAAGGCTATAAACGTTTACGGAATAAATTCAAGAAACATTAAATATTACCACGGGAAATACTCTGGGTCATTGAGCACATTCGAACGTTGGTTCTGATTTAGGGCGCTGATGGCTTGCATATCCTCATTGGAGAGTGAGAATGTCATGATCTCCATATTCTCAGCAAAGTGATTGGGGACACACATAGTCCTCCATCACCTGCCAAGTCTGCTTCACACAGTCCTTTACAGGCCAGTGGATGAGTAGCAGGTCAATATAATCTGTCTTCAGCTTGGTGAGACTCTCGTCGATAGACAGACTGACAGCATTCTGCCCCTCTCGCATGATGCCGGTGTTCACCTTCGTTGTCACGAAAATCTCCTGACGAAGCACACCGCTATCGATGATACCCTGCCCTACTTCTGTTTCATTCTCATACCCTTGTGCCGTATCGATATGACGAAAGCCTGCCTTCAAGGCAAGACACACATTCCGTCTTGCCGTCTCTCCACGCAATGTCCACGTTCCTACACCAATCTGAGGGATTTCTAAGCCGTTGTTAAGTCTCATTGTCTATTGATAAACATTATTAATATTTGGCACAAATATACTGATTATTAAGCAATAATACTTATTTTTGTAGTCATATTTAAATGTTTTTATGTGTTCATGAACTTCATCAGATAAGGAAAAGACTGTCTGAAAACAAGATATGCAGAAAGAAAAGACGATATTGTTCCTTCACGGATTCTATGCCAGCGGTCAGTGCGTGCCGGCTATGGCATTAAGAAAGGCTTTCGAGGGAAAGGCTCATGTGCTTACTCCTGATCTACCACTCCACCCTCATGATGCCATCAGACTCATCCATGAGATCTGTGACAAGGAGAAACCAGATGTGCTCGTCGGCAACAGCTGCGGTTCGTTCTATGCGCAGATGATCTCTCAGATCATCGGCATCCCTGCACTACTCGGCAATCCGCACTTCAAGATGTCTGAATTCCTCCGTGAACGTATCGGTAAACATCAATATAAGTCGCCAAGGGCAGACGGTAAGCAGGACTTCACCATTGACGAACAATTAATCAATGAGTTCAAACAACTGGAGGAACATCAGTTCGACTACTGTAATATATATAATAAGGATAAGGTTTGGGGACTGTTCGGCGACGAAGACACGTTGGCACACTTCGAACCGCTTTTCCTGGAGCACTATCTGAACAGCTATCATTTCCCTGGAGCCCATACACCAACGGCAGAACAATTCAAAACATGGTACTGTCCACTCATTGAGAAGCTGTTGCTTGATGACCCTATCATAGAAGACAGGGTACGATAAACTCAGTGGAAAACATGAAAAGACCGTTGACTTATAATGAGTCAACGGTCTTTTAAATAATAGGTGGTCGAGGTGACAGGACTCGAACCTGCGACAGCCTGGTCCCAAACCAGGAACGCTACCAACTGCGCTACACCTCGTTTTTGCGGCTGCAAAGGTACGCATTTTTTGTGACCCTTGCAAATTTTTCCGCAATTATTTTATAATACCCTGTTCTACAAAGATCTTTTTCAGAGCAACAACCGAACGGTCAACCTGCTCTTCTGTATGAGTTGCCATCAAGGCATAACGCACCAAAGTATCCTGTGGAGCACAGGCTGGTGGAATAACAGGGTTAATGAACACACCGGCTTTGAATGCCAATGCCGTCACGAGGAACGTCTTATCAACATCACGCACATAAAGCGGAATGATAGGACTCTCTGTATCTCCAATCTCAAAACCCTCTTCACGGAAACGTTTCAACGCATAGTTAGTAACTTTCCACAAAGCCTCGATACGCTCTGGCTCTTTCTGAATGATATGCAATGCCTCCATAGCGGCAGCAGTAGCCGCAGGTGTATTGGATGCAGAGAAGATATAGGTGCGACATGTATGACGCAGGAAATTGATGGTATCCCAATCAGATGCGATAAAACCACCAATAGAGGCAAGTGACTTAGAGAACGTACCCATAATCAGGTCAACCTCCTTCGTCAGCCCGAAATGGTCACATACACCACGTCCCTGCTTACCGAACACACCAATACCATGAGCCTCATCGACCATGATAGAGCAGTTATACTTATGCTTCAGTTCAACAATCTCAGGAAGTTTGGCAAGATCACCCTCCATAGAGAACACACCATCGACGACAATCAGTTTGATGGCATCATAAGGAAGTTTCTGAAGTACACGCTCCAAGTCTTCCATATCGTTATGCTTGTAATGAAGCTGCTTGGCAAAAGAAAGACGACGACCATCCACAATACTGGCGTGATCACGATCGTCACAGATAATATAATCATCTTTGCCTACTACCATAGCAAGGACACCCTGATTAACAGAGAATCCAGTGGAGAAGCAAAGACAATCGTCCTTGCCGATAAATTCAGATATCTCCTTTTCCAACTGCACATGCAGGTCGAGTGTTCCATTCAGGAAACGGCTGCCTGCACAACCAGAGCCATACTTATCCAAAGCAGCCTTCGCAGCATCAATAATACGCTGGTCTCCAGTCAGTCCCGTATAGGCATTTGAACCAAACATGAGCACTTTGTGACCGCCCATTTCCACTTCCGTTCCCTGTTTTCCCTCAATAGCACGGAAATAAGGGTATACGTCAGCCTCCATAAACTTCTGCGGCTCACGATAATGCTTGTATTTCTCTTGTAACTGTCCCATTCCGATAAGAATCGATTCGTTAATTTTTCGTTTTCAGTCTGCAAAGTTACACAATTTTTATCAAATCGTGCACGTTTTGCAAGATAATTCGTAAAATATTTGAAAATTATTCCAAATACATCGGATAATTCTCCTGTTTTTCTTAATTTTGCATTTGGAATATGAGTCAGAAAAAGCAAATTACGTTTATTATAAACCCCATATCTGGTGGGCATGAGAAAGAAGATATCCTTGAAATGATCAAGGATCACCTTGACACAACCCATTTTGAGGCAAACATCCGCATGACAGAATATGCAGGACACGCTGCAGACATCGCACGTCAGTGTGCCAAAGACGGTATTGACATCGTCGTGGCTGTCGGTGGAGACGGTACCATCAATGAGGTCGCACGCTCAGTGACACATTCCCAAACAGCATTGGGTATCATTCCTTGTGGCTCCGGCAACGGACTAGCCCGCCATCTGTGCATTCCCATGAATGCACGAAAGGCACTCGACATCATCAACCTATGCCAAATAGAGACCTTCGACTACGGAGTCATCAACGGAATCCCGTTTTTCTGCACCTGTGGCATGGGGTTCGATGCTTTCATCTCACTGAAATTTGCCGAGGCAGGCAAGCGCGGTCCTATTACCTACGTGGAGAATGTGCTGAAAGAAGGTCTCAACTACAAACCTGAGACCTATGAGGTAGAAGATGAGACGGGAGCCCGCCGCTACAAAGCTTTTCTGATTGCCTGTGCCAATGCTTCTCAATATGGGAATAATGCCTATATCGCACCACAGGCTTCCATGAGGGACGGCGTGATGGACGTGATTATCATGGAGCCTTTCACTGCCATGGAAGCTCCACAGATTAGTATTGACCTCTTTAACAAGACGCTAACCAACAATTCTAAAATCAAGACCTTCCAAGCACGGAAAATACATATCCACCGCCAGGAGTCCGGTGCCATCCATTATGACGGTGACCCTATTATGACTGGCAAGGATATAGAGGTACATATCGAGCCATTGGGCATCCGTATCATCACCAACCCGGAGGCTATTGAGGACAACAGTCAGCCAAATCCTCTGTTGAACGCATTCAGCGAGCTCTTTAATAATATAAATAATGTACGTGAAGACATCGAGAAAGGTGGACGGAAAATACAAGCCATCAACAAGCTGATGCTACGTAAACTTTCCAAGCTTTAATCACGATGCAACTCCTCGTCGTTATCATCCTCCTCTCTATCGCCGCGGGTTATGTGGCATGGCGACTTTATTGCAGTCTCACGACCCCATCAAATCCCTGTGACAGCTGTCCTGGATGTGACTTCAAGAAAAAAAGTGAAGGAAAATTTTGTCAATCCAAAGAAAAGTATTAACTTTGCATCCGCTAAGACGATAAGGTGCCTTGGATGAGTGGCTTAGTCAACGGTCTGCAAAACCGTCTACGGCGGTTCGAATCCGCCAGGCACCTCTTAGAAAGAAAAATGGAAGATTCTGTTACAGAGTCTTCCTTTCTCTTTTTATCAAGTACTTACAACTTAATACATGACAATACTTTCAGCCCTTTCTCGGTACAGAAACCACGAAAAGGAACCAACATAAGGTTGTTTAACAGTTCCTCTGAAGGATAGCGCATAAAGAGCTTGTTCTTAGCCACCGACTCCCCTATCACATCAAACATATAGGAAATCAGCTCATAATTAACTTCCTTGCGGAAATACCCCTCTTTTACACCACGTGATAAAAAAAGCATGAAACTCTCATGAAGACTCGCATGGTTCTCCTCTAAGAGTCTCATCACTTGCGGATACTGTTGGATGTCAAGATAGAAGAGGAAATTGACTCTGTTCGTCTCTGCCACTTTCCTTCGATATGCCTCTGCCACAACCTCTATCACATTATGGGTTTTGGCAAACTCCGTCATGTACTGCAGTTTCTCCTCATGTCCTTTCTGCACACAGGCTAAGAGCAATGACTCTTTATCACCATATATCTCATATAAAGTGCGCTTGGAAATAGATAGTCCAGAGGCAATGTCATCCATTTTCACTGCACGGATACCATATTGGGCAAATGCGCTCATAGCTATCTCTAGGATTTTCTCCTTCAGTGACATCCTATAAGCATTCAAATCTTTTATTTCCTGCATAAGTAATCATTTTGAATGCAAAGTTACTAAAAAGATTAAAAATATATCTGATTTTCACTGAGTTTTTTGTAATTTTGCGAGGAAAATGGAAAAGTAAACAATAAAATATTTTCGTATGGTTAAAATCTCAAAAGAGGCTGCCCTTGAGTATCATGAGTCAGGGCGCCCTGGTAAAATTGAAGTAAAGCCCACCAAGGCTTATCGGACACAAACAGATCTTTCATTAGCTTATTCACCTGGCGTCGCCTACCCATGTCTGGAAATTCAGCAGAATCCAGATGATGCTTATAAGTATACAGACAAAGGTAATCTTGTTGCTGTTATCTCCAATGGTACCGCCGTCCTCGGACTTGGTGATATCGGTGCCATGAGTGGTAAACCAGTGATGGAAGGAAAAGGTCTGCTCTTCAAAATATATGGTGGCATCGACGTCTTTGATATTGAAGTTAACGAAAAAGACCCAGAGAAGTTCTGTGAGGCAGTGGAACGTATTGCCCCCACTTTCGGAGGTATTAATCTGGAGGACATCAAGGCACCAGAGTGCTTCTATATCGAGGATCGTCTGAAAAAGACCCTCGACATCCCTGTGATGCATGATGACCAGCATGGTACGGCAATCATCTCCGCTGCTGGACTGAAGAACGCCCTTGAGGTAATCGGTAAAGATATTAAGAAGGTGAAGATCGTAGTCAACGGTGCCGGTGCCGCTGCCATCTCATGTACCAAGCTCTATATGGCGATTGGCGCCCAAAAGGAGAATATCGTGATGCTTGATTCAAAAGGGGTTATCAGCGTGGCACGTCAGGACTTGAACGAGCAGAAGAAGTTCTTTGCTACCCAGCGAACGGACATCCATACCTTGGAAGAGGCTGTCAACGGCGCTGATGTCTTTGTCGGACTCTCTAAAGGTAATGTGCTCTCCAAGGACATGGTGAAGACGATGGCTAAAGATCCCGTCATCTTCGCCCTTGCCAACCCTGTTCCTGAGATTTCCTATGAGGATGCGATGGAGGCACGTCCCGACACATTGATGTCTACAGGTCGTACGGACTATCCCAATCAGATTAATAACGTCATTGGGTTCCCCTATATCTTCCGTGGTGCCTTGGATGTCCATGCCACCGCTATCAACGAGGAAATGAAACTGGCTGCCGTTCATGCCATTGCCGACCTTGCCAAGCAACCTGTTCCCGATGTGGTGAATGATGTATATAAAGTAAACAACCTCAGTTTTGGACGTGAGTATTTTATTCCGAAACCCGTCGATCCACGTTTGATCACCGAGGTCAGTGCCGCTGTGGCAAAGGCTGCCATCGAGAGTGGAGTGGCTCGTAAGAAAATCGAAAACTGGGAAGAATACAAGAACTCGCTGAGTGTTTTATTGGGACAAGAGACGAAACTCACACAGAAGCTCTATGCCACTGCCGCTGCCCATCCCCAGCGTGTGGTCTTCGCAGAAGCTGTACACCCTACTATGTTAAAGGCTGCCGTACAAGCCAAAGCTGAAGGTATCTGTCATCCCATCCTGTTAGGTAATGACGAGGTGATTGGAAAGTTGGCTAAGAAACTCGACCTGAACATCGAAGGTATTGAGATTGTCAATCTCCGCAACCCGTCAGAACAGGAGCGTCGTGAGCGTTATGCCCGCATACTGACCGAGAAGCGTCAGCGTGACGGCTATACCTTCCAGGAAGCTAATGACAAGATGTTCGAGCGTAACTATTTCGGTATGATGATGGTAGAGACGGGTGAGGCAGACGCTTTCATCACGGGTCTATATACCAAATACTCCAACACGGTAAAAGTGGTCAAAGAAGTGATTGGCATCCGTCCAGAGTACAAGCATTTTGGTGCCTTGCATATCATCAATTCCCAGAAAGGTACACTCTATATCGCAGACACCCTCGTCAACGAGAATCCAGACACTGACACGTTGGTAGACATCGCCAAGTTGGCTGCCACCAGTGTACGTTTCTTCAACGAGAAGCCTGTGGTGTCTATGATCTCCCACTCTAACTTTGGAAGCTCAACCAGTGATGGCGCCATGAAGGTACGCCGTGCCACCGAGATTATGCAAGCACAGTATCCTGACCTTGCCATCGATGGTGAGATGCAGTTGGGGTTTGCCCTCGACCGTGAGTTACGTGACAGTCAGTATTCATTCACCCGTTTGAATGGTAAAGATGTGAACACACTGGTATTCCCCAACCTAACCTCTGCACGTTCCTCTTATAAGATGCTACAGATGCTCGATGCGGACGTCGAGATTATTGGACCGATCCAGATGGGACTGAACAAGGCCATCCACTTCATTGATTTTGGCTCTTCTGTCCGTGATGTCGTCAACATTGTGGCTGTTGCCACAATTGACGCTTATGTCGACAAGGTGAAAAGCAGAATTGCTGCTAATCAGTAAGACAAACAAGAAAAGAGAAACTTCATATAGAGGTTTCTCTTTTCTTTTTCTTAGTCTTGATTCTTTTTGTGCATGTAGATAACTATTCCGAGGATAATCAGCACAATCACTGCGATTAAATGTATCAAATCCATAATAATAATAACGTTTTAGTATTCTTTGCAAATATACGAATGTATTTTGGTATCTGCAAATAATTACCATTTATTTTTTGTTTTTCCCAATTAGTTTGTACTTTTGCAATATGGAACTACAACAGGAGACATGTGATATCCTGATAGGTATCTTACCCTTGTTAGGAGGTTGGACTCTCGACCTGCTACTGGGTGATCCTTCCTGTCTCCCCCATCCTGTGGTATGGTTCGGCAAAATGATAACATGGGGAGAAAATCTGCTGAACTGCGGAAAACACCGTATGCTGAAAGGAGCCTTGATGGCTATCACGTATATCACCCTCGTCTTTCTGGCGGGATGCGTCATTAACCAATTCGCACCTATTCTTAACATCATTATCATCTTCTATTGTCTGGCAGGAACAACGCTCATCCGTGAGGTACGACAAGTATTCCTTGCCGTTGACAGATCATTGGAAGAAGGACGGCAGCAAGTGGCGCGCATCGTAGGAAGAGACACTTCCGGACTATCCGCACAGGAAGTAAGGACTGCGGCATTGGAGACACTCGCCGAGAACTTGAGCGACGGTGTCATAGCCCCCTTGTTTTGGTGGGCATTATTAGGGACTCCAGGTATGCTGGCTTATAAGATGGTCAATACCCTAGACTCCATGATAGGTTACCACACACAGCGGTACAAGGACTTCGGATGTTGGGCTGCAAGGATTGATGATGTCGCCAATTTTATCCCTGCCCGTATGACTTCACTCTTAATGATTCTTGTATCTGGGAAGTTAAGACTGTTGGGCTTCGTATGGAAATACGGACGTCAGCATGCCAGTCCGAATAGCGGCTATCCCGAGGCTGCCCTTGCTGGCATTCTGAACTGCAGGTTCGGTGGTTGCCATATCTATTTCGGAGAACAGTTTGACAAGCCATATATCGGAGAGCACGAGAAGCAACTCGATACGGACGACATGAAAAAAGCCATCCATATTAATAGGATGGCAGAGATCATAATGATCGTTTTGGTCTGCTTATCCTATTGGGTGTGTCACTAAGGAGCAGACAACCAGACAGAATGTCAGTTCCACCAACAAGCAGACAGCACCACAGCAATCGCCAGTATATCCTTGCAATCGTTGACGGATGAGCAAGTAGAGAAAATACATCACCAGACATGGCAGAAAGATAATCATCGTCCAGGGAAGACGAGTCAGAAAAAGGAAGCCTGCCATGGGCAGCAGTCCCTGTATCGCAAGACTGACACCTGCTTTCCATTCCATCTTTCGGTAGACGGTCTTCGACTTTGCGTCTTCCTCCTTACGGGCATAAGGGAGCATCATGACCAGCTGACTGGTCACCATCTTACTAAAGGGATCCGCGGCAAGAATCGTAAACGCAGCCATTTCCGGAGTGAGGGAGAAGAGTGTTGCACCCAGCAACAACTCGTAGCACACCAGTCCCAACACACCATAGGTTCCAATCCGTGAGTCTTTCATGATATCCAGTATCCGCTGGCGGTCTCTTCCACCCCCTCCAAAACCATCCAGGAAATCTGCCAAGCCGTCTTCGTGTAAGGCTCCTGTCACCAGCATACGTACCACAACAGCAACAATGACTGCCACAAGATACGGCATAACCATACTACCGAAATATAATATGGCAGCCATCACCCCACCCGTCAGCCATCCTACTAATGGCCAATGTTCCACAACGGTCTTATAACAAGCCTGTGGCGGTTCATGCAATCGCCAGAACGGAAGTCTGGTGAAGAAAATAAAGGAAGCCCAGATACGGTCATACCAATGGGTCTGGTCTATCGCTATTTCCATCTGTCAGAAATATTTGGTGATATTAGCATTCTCAAAATTATTCATTTCGTTGATCATCCTCACAGCAGAGTCAATAATGGGATAGGCGCAAAGGGCGCCCGTCCCTTCTCCCAGTCGCAGTCCAAGACGCAGTAGCGGACAGGCACCTATGACCTCCAGCATCATCTGATGCCCCGCCTCGTCCCCGCAATGGGTGAAAATCATATACTGCTTAACCTCCGGCTGTATAAGGACAGCCGCCATCGCACAGGCTGTCATGATAAATCCATCCACCAATATCACCATACGGTGTTCGGCGGCATGCAACATAGCACCTATGGCTGCAACCATCTCATAGCCTCCAAAGTAACGGAGTATGTGAAGCGTTGAGGGCTGGGGATTATGATGAAGAAAGCGCTCTACAGCTTGAGAGAGTACTTCGTATTTATGACGTATCCCAGAAAAGTCAAGACCGGCACCGGCACCAATGCAGTCTTTGAGTGGGATTTGGGAGAACAGGTGCAGCCAGATACTGGAGGGGGAAGTGTTGGCAATACCCATTTCTCCGATACATAAGATATTACAACCCTCAGCTATACATTCATCCACTAATGACACTCCCGTTTCTATCACCTGGTCGAATTCCTCTTCGGACATAGCTGGCTCATAGAGGAAATTCCTCGTACCACGAGCAATCTTCCTGTCAATGATGCCAGGAACGGAACTCAAATCATAGTCTACACCCACATCGACAATTCGTAAATGAAAACCATGCTGGCGACAAAACATATTCACGCCACCACCGCCATAAGTGAAATTAACCATCTGCTGCCAAGTGACCTCACGGGGGGACACACTGACTCCCTCCCGCTCAATACCATGATCACCACCTAATAACAGATGACAAGGATTGGACAATGCGGGATGGAGAGTCTGCTGAATCATACAAATCTGCATTGCCAGATCTTCCAGCCTGCCCAGCGAACCTTTAGGTTTGTTCAGGTTGTCTATCTTTTCCTGAATTGAAGGACGTAATGTCTCGTCAAAAGACGGTATCTTAAAATCTCTCATTTCACTTTTAAAGGAATTCCACTGACCATCAGGATGACCTCATCAGCCTTCGAGGCAATATACTGGTTCATCCATCCTTCTAAATCGGTAAACTGTCGCTGGACGACATTATCACTCACACCACCACTGCCAATCTCGTTGGTAACAAAGATAAAGGTAGCGTCCTGAGACGTGAAACAATCAAACTCCTCTTTGACGGTCTCAAGGGTCTTGCTGACATCCTGCTGCTCGAAGAAGAAATTTGTCAACCACAGGGTAACACAGTCAATGACAACGACACGCGCCGTGACATCATGGCGGCTCAGGAACTTCTCTTCCTCTATATTGGTCCACTGGGGACCGCGACGCTCTTGATGTCTCAGCACCCGCTGACGGAACTCCTCGTCCCAGATATGCGCAGTTGCAAGATAAACAGGATGGTCCGTCAGACGTAATGCCATCTGTTCGGCATGCTGGCTCTTTCCAGAACGTTGTCCACCCGTTATTAATATGATTCGTCTCATTTTTTTGTTGTATGATGCTGCAAAATTACAGAAAATTATTAACTTTGCAGCAATTATGTATATTTTTCTTGCCACAGAAAGTTAATTATGGTATCTGTCAAATCAACCATTATAACAGCATGTTTGCTGGTCACTGCCACCACGGTGGCACATGCACAATTAGTGATCAATGAACTGATGCAATCGAACATCGACTGTGTCATGGACGACCTGAACGAATTTCCAGATTCATGGGTAGAACTTTATAACAGCGGTACAACACCTGTCAACCTCAGAGACTATAAACTGGGAAAGGACGACAAGGAAGCTGGAGCATGGCAATTACCCAACAAGAGCATCAATCCCAAACAATATGTTGTCATTTACTGCGACAAAGAAGAGACGGGGCTACATACCGACTTCAGACTGGAGACGGGAAAAGGTGGTGAGATATACCTCTTCAAAGGAGGGGCTGTAGTCGACCAAGTGACAGGGATGAAGAAACAACCTGCTCCTAATATTGCTTATGGCAGAAAGACGGATGGCAGCGACTCCTGGGGATATCAGGCGGAGCCAACACCAGGAAAGACAAATTGTGGCAAGACGGTGAAAGACCTCTTAGGTGAACCTGTGTTCAGCGAACCTGGTGGTGTGTTTACCTCAACGAGTATGCACTCCCTCGCCTTATCTTTGCCAGAGGGTACTCCTGCAGGAGCTGAGATCCGATATACTACCAATGGAATGGAACCGACGAAGACGAGCGCGAGATATGTCAATCCTATTACTTTCAGCGGTAACCGCATCATACGTGCCAAGATCTTCTGTGACGGTTACCTGTCACCTCCATCTACCGTCCATTCGTATATCTTCTTCACTCAACGTCAGCTGACTCTGCCTGTCGTGTCAATTGTGACAGACAACAGGTATCTGAATGATCCTAAAATCGGTATCTATGTAGAGGGCAGTTATCAGGATGGTAAGAAGAACTATGAGTTTGACTGGCGACGACCGATTAGCTTCGAGTTTTTTGAACAAGGAAACGAAGCAAGCAAGTTGAACCAACTTTGTGAGGCACGTATCATGGGAGGAGCTACCCGTAGTAATGCACTCAAGTCGCTTGCCATTTATGCTAACAAGCGTTTTGGTACTAAGCGACTGGAATATGAGTTCTTCCCCGACCAACGACCAGGTATCACCGACTTCAAGTCGATTGCCCTACGCAATGCTGGTAATGACTTCGACTACCTCTATCTGCGCGATGCTATCATTCAACGGAACATGGCTGAGCATGCTGACCTCGATTGGCAGTCATGGCGACCTGTCATCGTCTATATCAATGGGACATATAAGGGTATCGAGCACATCCGAGACCGCTCAAATGAGGATAATATCTATACCTACTACAATGGTTTAGAGGATATCGATATGTTCGAGAACTGGAACGAGCTGAAAGAAGGCGACTGGGAGAACTACAATGCCTTCAAAGCGTTCTACGCAGAACATGGTCATACCCTGATGGAATATGAGCAGTGGATGGATTGCGGAGAGTTTGCCAATCTCATGATTATGAACCTCTATCATAACAATCTGGACTTTCCTGGTAATAATATTGTGATGTGGAGACCTAAGACGGATGGTGGAAGATGGCGGTGGATAGCCAAGGATACTGATTTCGGCATGGGACTCTACGACAGGGACGTGAACTACAGAATATTCGAGTGGTTATATAATCATGACTTCGACCCAGATAACAACTGGGCAAACAATTATGAGCATACCCGTTTGTTCCGCCGACTGATGGAAGATCCGGATTTTTTCAATATGTTCATCGACCGCTGTGCCGTTTATATGGGTGACTTTCTCAACGAAAATGGTATCCGTGCCGTATGGGATCCTATGTGGGACCTTATCAAGACAGAATTCCCTTCTCATCGAAAACTGTATCAGTATAATCAATGGTGGCCTAGAAGCATTGACGAGGAGATTAATAATACCCGCAAATGGATTAGCCAACGTACTGGTATCTTCTATCAGCAGATAGCTGACTACTATCATTTAGGGACTCCTACCACCCTAACCATCAACAAGGGTATGGAGGAACTGGGGAATATTCAGTTTACTGTCAATGACATTCCTTTGAGCGAGGGGGTCTTTGACGGGAAGTTCTTCGGAGGTCGCACCGTCCGTCTGAATGCGACATCAGCTGACGGCAGACAGGTCACTGGCTGGGATATCACAAGTGTCACATCCAATGGAACCACTCAAAAACATGTCGACGGGGCTTCCTACACTTTTACCATGCAGACGAATGGTAATATGATCATCAAAGCGGTCATTGGAACGACAGATATCCATTCCATTCAAAAGGGGAATTTTCAAGACACACAATATTATAGTCTTGATGGTAAACGATTGAAACAGCCACAACATGGCATCAACATCCTCCGCATGACAGACGGAACGATAAGGAAAATAGTGAAATAAAATAGAGCAGCCGTAAGGTTGCTCTTTTTGCGGAAGGTGAGGGATTCAAACCCCCGATACCCGAAAGGGGTATACCGGATTTCGAGTCCAGCGCATTCGGTCACTCTGCCAACCTTCCTTTCCCTTTTGCGGATGCAAAGGTAGTGCAAATATTTGAATCCACCAAATTTATCATTGACAAATCCCATTCAAAGAAGTTTGCTAAGCCGTTGACGCAACTGTTCCGCCTCACTCTGGCGGATAGAGAGACGTATCTCGCATGTCGTGTCGAAGGTCTGTGACAAGATACGAGGATTCATCTCTTTGACGATACGCATCACATCATTCATCTGTGGATAGGAAAAGGAATAGGTGATAACTTCCTCTACCTGACGTGTCTCGATAGTAGCATGGGTGATGGCATCAGCGGCAGCCTCACGATAGGCGACTATCAGACCGCTCGTTCCCAGGTTCACGCCCCCATAGTAGCGCACCACGACAATCAGTATGTCCGTCAGCTCATTGGAGTTAATCTGTCCAAGAATCGGTTTTCCTGCCGTCGAGGAAGGTTCTCCGTCATCATTGGCACGGAACTCTTCCCTACCCGCCCCCAACATATAGGCGTAGCAGACATGACGGGCATCATAGTATTTCTTCCGATAGGAGGCAAGGAGTTCCTTTATCTCATCGACTGTCTCTACATGATGCGCAAAAGCGAGGAACTTACTCCGTTTCTCGGTGTAATATCCCTCGCTTGTGTTTGCTATGGTTCTGAACTCGTCAGTCATTCGTCCGGTATTCGTTATGACGATGTTCCGATATTACGACAGTTTGTGAATCACTAAGCCAGAGCGCAGCTTCGGCTCAAACCATGTAGCCTTGGGTGGCATAATCTTTCCGCTGTCGGCAATGTCCATAATCTGCTGCATGGTGACGGGATAGAGCGCCAGGGCAGCACGCATCTCGCCACTGTCAACACGGCGCTTCAACTCACCGAGACCACGCAGACCACCGACAAAGTCAATGCGCTTCGACGAGCGCAGGTCGCCGATGTTCAGAATCTCGTCGAGAATCAGACGGCTGCTGATATCTACATCGAGCACACCGATGGGGTCGCTCTCGTCGTAGGTGCCTTCCTTGGCAGTCAGACAGTACCAATGCTGATCCAGATAGAGCGAAAACTCGTGCAGGTGTTGCGGCTTGTAGATATCCGTACCCTTGTCCTCCACGGTGAAGTTAACCTGCAGGGCAGCCAAGAACTCTTCCGAAGACATTCCGTTCAAATCCTTCACTACACGGTTGTAGTCCAGGATGGTCAGCTGCGAAGCCTGGAAGCAGACGGCCATGAAGAAGTTGTACTCCTCGTCGCCACGATGGCTGGGGTTCTGCTTCTGCTTCTCAGCACCCACCAAGGCAGCGGCAGCGG
>JAEEGH010006419.1_pt1 | contig 28858 bp, 22 predicted proteins | sample 9134181 | NCBI WGS metagenome assembly JAEEGH01 (sample SAMN16246544, study PRJNA631951) | gut metagenome | biome: gut microbiome; feature: rumen; material: DP-attached | host: Bos | place: Iran: Karaj | collected 2018-10 | reverse complement strand
CTTAATATGTCCCATTCTCTCACGACGAACATTGGCTTTTGTTACCTCTACGCCACACTTGTCGCAGATAGTACCTTTGTTCTTAATCTTCTTATACTTACCACAGAAGCATTCCCAGTCTTTGGTAGGTCCGAATATCTTCTGACAAAACAGACCATCATGCTCTGGTTTAAGAGTTCTATAGTTAATAGTCTCAGGCTTTGTTACCTCGCCATGTGACCACTCAAGTATTTTCTCAGGAGAAGCTAAACCAATTCTAATAGAGTCAAACATAATGGACTCGTTCGTTTCTTTCTTCATTCCAGACATTACTTACACTCCTTCCAACTTATACTAAACGACTTATTCTTCATCACCATCGCCGAAATTGTCATCTGCATCTTCATATGAATCACTATCTTCATATACATATTCTTCAGCAGATTCAGAATCGGAATCACCATCGATAAACTGTCCCTGTTCATCTAAGACAACATATCCGCCTGCCTTAACAAGTTCACTGTTATCTGCCGGCTTGTCCGAACCTTCCATCTCAACCTGATAGTTGCTAAGAGGTGCATCAGTATTTTCTTTGATTTCTACAACATTGCCATCTTCGTCAAGTACTTCTACATCGAGGCAGAGAGCCTGAAGTTCTTTAAGAAGAACCTTGAATGACTCAGGAATACCCGGCTTAGGAATGTTCTCGCCCTTAATAATTGCTTCGTATGTCTTAACTCTACCAACAACATCGTCAGACTTAACAGTTAAGATTTCCTGCAATGTATAAGAAGCACCATAAGCTTCGAGAGCCCAAACTTCCATTTCACCGAATCTCTGTCCACCGAACTGAGCCTTACCACCAAGTGGCTGCTGTGTTACTAATGAGTACGGGCCAGTTGAACGAGCATGGATCTTATCATCTACCAGGTGGTGTAACTTAAGGTAGTGCATATGACCAATAGCTACAGGTCCATCAAAATACTCGCCTGTACGTCCGTCACGGAGTCTTACTTTACCGTCATCGGAAATTGGAACGCCCTTCCATAATTCTCTGTGATCTCTATTCTCATAGAGATATTCGAGAATATCCTGTGGAAGCACATCTTTATACTTCTTCTCAAAATCTTCCCATGTACCGTTAACATAGTCATTAGCCATGTTAAGAGTATCCATGATATCTTCCTCATCTGCGCCATCGAATACAGGTGTTGCAACATTGAAGCCAAGAGCCTTTGCTGCAAGTGATAAGTGTAACTCAAGTACCTGTCCGATGTTCATACGTGAAGGAACGCCGAGAGGGTTAAGCACAATATCAAGAGGACGTCCGTTAGGAAGATATGGCATATCCTCTACTGGTAATACTCTGGAAACAACACCCTTGTTACCGTGACGACCAGCCATCTTATCACCGACGGAGCTTTTTCTCTTCTGTGCTATATAAATTCTTACTTTCTGGTTAACACCTGCTGAAAGTTCTGTATCACCAGCTTCTTTGGAGAATACCTTGGCATCAACTACGATACCGTAAGCACCATGAGGTACCTTAAGTGAAGTATCTCTGACTTCTCTTACCTTGTCACCGAAGATAGCCTTAAGAAGCTTCTCTTCAGGAGTAAGATTTGTTTCTCCCTTAGGTGTAACCTTACCAACTAAGATATCACCGGCACGAACTTCGGCACCGATTCTGATGATACCTCTTTCGTCCAGTTCTTTAAGAGCCTCGTCACCAACGCCTGGAACGTCAGCAGTAATTTCTTCTGCACCAAGTTTGGTATCTCTGGCTTCTACTTCATATTCTTCAATATGTACAGATGTGTAAACATCTTCTCTTACAAGTCTCTCACTAAGAAGAACAGCATCCTCGTAGTTGTAACCTTCCCAGGTCATGAAACCGATAAGAGGGTTCTTACCAAGTGCAAGTTCGCCATTAGCTGTTGAAGGACCATCTGCAATAACCTGTCCTCTGTTTACTCTGTTACCCTTGAAGACGATTGGCTTCTGGTTGTAACAGTTGCTCTGGTTACTTCTTACGAACTTGGAAAGTTTATATTCGTGGCTTGTTCCCTTGTCATCCTTGATAATGATCTTATCAGCTGAAACGAAGGTTACAGTACCATCTTCTTTGGCAACAACACATACGCCTGAGTCTACAGCTGCCTTTTCTTCCATACCTGTACCAACAACAGGAGCCTCAGTAAAGAGAAGAGGAACTGCCTGACGCTGCATGTTAGATCCCATGAGGGCTCTGTTAGCATCGTCGTTCTCAAGGAATGGAATTAATGCTGTAGCTACAGAGAATACCATCTTAGGAGATACGTCCATGTAATCGAACATTTCCTTTGGATATTCCTGGGTCTCATCTCTGTAACGACCGGCAACCATTTTACGTACGAAATGTCCTTCTTTATCAAGTTTCTCATTAGCCTGAGCTACATGATAGAAGTCTTCTGTATCTGCTGTCATGTAATCAACAATGTCTGTTACTCTTGGATTAGCAGGGTCAGACTTGTCAATTCTTCTGTAAGGTGCCTCAATGAAACCATACTCATTGATTCTTGCATAAGAAGCAAGTGAGTTGATAAGACCGATGTTAGGTCCTTCAGGTGTTTCAATAGGACACATTCTTCCGTAATGTGTATAGTGAACGTCTCGAACTTCGAATCCGGCTCTTTCTCTTGAAAGACCACCAGGTCCCAAAGCTGATAAACGTCTCTTATGTGTTAACTCACCAAGTGGGTTGTTCTGATCCATGAACTGTGACAGCTGTGATGAACCGAAGAACTCTTTAACAGCAGCCTGTACAGGCTTGATGTTGATAAGTCCCTTAGGAGTTACATCCTCAGCGTTGCTTGTTGTCATTCTTTCACGAACAACTCTTTCCATTCTGGATAAACCGATTCTGTACTGGTTCTGTAAAAGTTCGCCAACCGCACGAATACGTCTGTTACCCAAATGGTCGATATCATCATGATTGCCAATGCCATGCTCTAAGTGAATGTTATAGTTAATAGAAGCAAACATATCTTCCTTAGTGATGTACTTAGGAATCAGCATCTGTACGCTATTCTTGATAGCTTCTGCCAATTCTTCCGGCTTATCAATGAATTCGTTAATAATATCATTAAGTACAGGGAAATATACATCCTCTGTAATACCAAGAGCCTTGGCATCACAGTCTACCCATTCGTTAATGTCTACCATCATATTGGAAAGAACCTTAACGTTGGCATCTTCAGCCTGGATTGTAACTGACTTAACAGCTGCATTCTGAATTGCATCTGCAAGTTCTACAGTTACCTTATCACCAGCCTTGGCAATAATCTCACCTGTATATTCGTTAACTACATCCTCTGCAAGTACATGACCTGTAATACGGTTACGAAGTTTAAGTTTCTTATTGAACTTATAACGACCAACCTTGGCAAGGTCATACTTCTTAGGATCAAAGAAAAGTGCGTCAATATAACTCTGAGCATTCTCTACGCTGAAAGGCTCGCCTGAACGAAGTCTTGAATATAATTCATGAAGACCTTCAACATAGCTCTTGGAATTATCCTTGGCAAGTGAAGCCATGATTCTTGGCTCCTCACCGAACATATCGATGATTTCCTCAGTAGTTCCAACGCCCATAGCTCTGATAAATACAGTAACAGGAACTTTCTTGTTTCTGTCTACTCTCATGAGAAGTACGCCATTGGAGTCCATCTCAGTCTCAAGCCATGCACCTCTGTTAGGAATAATCTGTGAAGGATATGACTTGTTACCATCTTTATCTCTTTCTTCTGAGAAATAAATACCAGGAGAACGAACTAACTGGCTTACAATAACACGTTCTGCACCATTAATAATGAAAGTACCGGTATCTGTCATTAAAGGGAAATTACCCATGAAAATGGTATCTTCCTTAAAATCCTTACCGTTCTGACTAAAGAGACGTACTGTCACTTTAATAGGAGCTTCATAGTTCAAGTTTCTTTCTTTGCACTCTTCGATCGAGTACTTCTTTTCACTTTCAACCAATTCATATCCGGCGAATTCAAGTCTTAAATCGCCGTTATGGTTAAAAATAGGAGAAATATCATTAATAGCCTCAGCTAATCCTTCCTTAAGGAACCACTCATAGGAATCCTTCTGGACAGCGATTAAGTCAGGCATATCAAGAACTTCTTCTTGCTGTGAATAGGTCATACGGATGCTATTACCGCTAGCAACTGAACGAATTCTGTTTTTCTGCATTGACGAACCTCTCCATTCTATATATTTTACTTGCGTAATATATGTATAAAACAGCTAAAAAACCCGTATTTTTGCGCAAAAATCGCCTTCATAGGGGCTAGTTAACCACAATAGTACATCTTCCAATATAACAAAATAGCGACTAAAAGTCAACAAAAACTTTTAGTCGCTATAATATTTTTTTATTTAACTTAAAGTATTCTTAATTATTTAAGAGTAACCTTAGCGCCTTCAGCTTCAAGCTTAGCCTTGAGGTCATCAGCTTCTTCCTTAGAAACGCCTTCCTTGATTACCTTTGGAGCGCCATCAACTGCGTCCTTAGCTTCCTTAAGTCCAAGACCTGTAGCATCACGTACAACCTTGATAACCTTAACCTTGTTAGGACCACAATCTGTAAGCTCTACATCATATTCGCTCTTCTCATCTGCTGCGCCAGCTGCATCTCCGCCAGCTGCACCAGCTGCTACTACAACGCCTGCTGCTGCAGATACGCCGAACTCTTCTTCACATGCTTTTACTAATTCATTTAACTCTAATACGCTAAGCTCTTTAATAGCGTCGATAAATTCCTGAGTTGTTAACTTTGCCATTATTTTATCCTCCATAATAAACTTTTAAACTATTTTTGTTACAATACTGATTACTCAGCAACAGCTTCGCCGCCTTTAGACTCAGCGATCTGATTAAGCACTCTTGCCATGTTGGCAATAGGTGACTGGATACTTCCAAGAAGTTTGCCAAGAAGTTCTTCCTTTGATGGTACAGCTGCGATCTGTGCGATACCCTTATTGTCATAAACGGTTCCGTCTACAACACCACCCTTGATTTCAAGAGCAGGAGCTCCTTTAGCGAACTTAACTAAGATTCTTGCAGGTGCAGTTGAATCTTCTGTTGAGATTGCAATTGCGCTTGGTCCTTCAAGATATTCTGTAAGGCCTTCACAATCAGTACCCTTAAATGCGAAGTTCATCATAGTGTTCTTGTATACCTTATAAGTAACACCAGCTTCACGAAGAGACTTACGAAGTTCAGTATCTTCAGCAACTGTCAAACCACGATGATCAACGATAACTACTGACTTAGCATCTTTAATACGCTCTGAAATCTCGTTAACGATTGGTTGTTTAAGTTCTACTTTAGCCATTTTTCTCCTCCTTCTTTAATTTTATTGCCGAAAGAGTTTTTAATATTAAATAAGAAAACCTCTTTGCCACAAGGACAAAGAGGCACAATATACATACACTCACTCATCCTCGGTAGGCAGCTTTGCTTTACGTCTTACGACACCTACTGTCTTCGGCATTGGTCGAAACCTATAACAAGATAACATTTACCAAATATATTTGTCAAGCATAAATTTATATTTTTCCCAGCATACCTTCAGCCTCGTCGGTTTTGGCGGAGGCCGGGGTGAGGAAGTTTTCTATGGTGACTTCCCTGATAACGCCATGGAGGTCGGATGAGGATGCGGCATAGACCTTGATATACTCAGGGGTGTAGCCGGTCCAGTATTCCTTGCCGTCTACCATCTTCGGCTCTTCAAAAAGAACAGAAACTTTTCTTCCTATAAATCTTTCTCTGAATTCATGACCTGTCTGATGGCTGACTTCGATGAGGTCGGCGCTGCGCTCGCTCTTAACCGCTTTCGAAATCTTATCATCCATCTTTGAGGCAAAGGTTCCTTTTCTTGACGAGAAAGCAAAGACATGAATCTGACTAAATGAAACCTTTTTTGCAAAATCCACGCTTCCCAAATGTTCTTCCTCAGTTTCACCAGGAAAGCCGGTAATTATATCTGTAGTAATTGCAGCATCGGGATAATAGGAACGAATCAGATTAACTCTTTCCATATATTCATCTGATGTATATTTACGATTCATTCTTTTAAGTACTGTATCAGAGCCGCTCTGAAGAGATAAGTGGAAGTGAGGGCAGAATTCCGGGCAGGTGCTTACAATGTCCATAAATTCTTTGGTAATAACTCTTGGTTCGAGAGAGCTTAAACGAAGTCTCCGGGCACCTTCCATATTACAGATGTCCCTGATCAGTTCAGCAAGGCCATATTCATAGAAGGAAACATGGATGCCGGTAAGTACGAATTCACTGCAGCCTTTTGATACAAGAGTTTTAACTTCATTAAAGATGCTTTCTCTTTCACGGCTTCTGTTACGACCTCTTGTATAAGGAATAATGCAGTATGTGCAGTAGGCATCGCAGCCGTCCTGGATTTTGATATAGGCTCTTGTCTGGGATTCGTATTCTTCAAGAGAACATTCTTCATAAACTGCACTCTTCACATCAACCAAAGTACTTCCGAACAAAGTCTTCCTGTCAAGCAAAGTCGCTTTTTCAAAAGAACCGTCCTTTTTCAATCGTTCATATCTTTCAAGTATATCCACAATATCTCTCTTGCAGTTGTTGCCTACAAGAATATCAATTGTTTCATCTTCAGCAAGTTTCTCATAAGAAGCCTGAACATAGCAGCCTGCTGCCACAACCAGGGCGTCAGGATTAAGTTTTTTTGCTCTGTGTATCATCTGGCGGCTTTTGGAATCGGCAACATCTGTAACGGAACATGTATTGATAACATAGACGTCCGCAACATCGTTAAATTCAACACAGGTATAGCCTGCTGCCTCAAGGGCTTTTTTCATTACTTCTGTTTCATATGTATTTACTTTACATCCTAATGTATGGAATGCTACTTTACTCATAATTTTTCTCTCAAAATATAGTCATTAAGCCAATGGGCTTCTCTTGACTTTTAAATATAAATATCATACTATTTAAGGTGAACACAAATAAAGGAGGTTAGCCAAATGACAACCGTTTCTATTTCTTTAACTGATATCGATAAGATCAAACAATTCGTTAATGATGTAACTAAATTTGATTATGATTTTGATCTTGTTTCAGGCAGATATGTTATCGATGCAAAGTCTATTATGGGTATTTTCTCTTTAGACTTATCAAAGCCAATTGAACTTAATATCCATACAGAAGAGAATATCGATGAGATTCTCAAAGCTTTAGAGCCATATCTGGTTAAATAATGTTGGATTAATAATATTTACTAAACGCCACTTGTAATAAGTGGCGTTTTTATTTGGCATTTTATTCGCACATAACAACTTCTACGTTTTCGAGTGCCTGTTTCATTAAATCATCTATAACATCTTTTAGATTCTCTTCGCTCTTTTCAATGACATCAAGACGAGGCTTTGTAACCGGATGCTCTGCCACGAAGATGGTACAGCAGTCTTCGTAAGGAAGAATTGAAGTTTCATATGTTCCGATTCTCTCTGCTATATCCATGATTTCCTGCTTGTCAAAAGCAATTACCGGTCTGTATACCGGAAGGTCGCAGACTGCATTGGTGCAGTTAAGGCTCTGCATGGTCTGGGATGCAACCTGTCCTATGCATTCGCCGGTGATAAGCCCCAAGCAGTCATCAGCTTTGGCAAAATGCTCGGCGATTTGCATCATGTATCTTCGCATAATGATTGTAAGTTCATCCTGTGGACACAGCTGATATATGGCTTTCTGAATATCCGTAAAATTAACTACATATAATTTAATCGGTCCGCTGTACTTGGCAACCTGCTTACCCAGGTCTATAACCTTCTGTTTTGCTCTTTCAGAAGTATAAGGCGGTGCATGGAAATATGTTGCTTCCAAAGTTACGCCTCTTTTGGCAATAAGGTAACCTGCAACAGGACTGTCGAGACCACCCGATAAAAGAAGCATTCCCTTGCCGGCAGTACCAACAGGCATACCGCCAAGACCTCTTATACTGATGGAATAAACATATATTTTCTCTCTAACCTCAATATGAAGCTTAACTTCAGGATTATGAACATCAACCTTCAGGCCAGGGAAAGCATCGAGAAGCACCTCGCCCACGCCGCAGTTAATCTCCTGAGAGTTAACAGGGTATGTCTTGAAGGCTCTTTTGGCAAATACCTTAAAGGTAAAATCCTTCTTCTCATGAACTTCTTCAATATAGCTTACGATATCTTTCTTTAACTTATCATAGTCGCCCTTCTCGTAGGCACGAACCGGACAGATATAAACAATTCCGAAAACTTTCTTTAAGGCATCAACTGTAGTATCGTAATCAAAATCACCTGAGCATTCAACATATAATCTTGACTGACTTTTGGATACCCTAAAATCGCCCTCTATGGCACTTAAGGCTCTTTCTACCTGTGCTATGAGGGCGTCTTCAAATACGTAACGGTTCTTTCCCTTAAGGAAAATCTCACCGTATTTTAATAAAAATGTGTTAAACATAAATCCTCTTTAATTCTCCGGCTGATAGGAAGCAAAAACTCTCTTCATATCAGTATACTGAACCTGACTTATTGGAACTTCCACGCCGGTTACTGTCATAAATCTGTATCTGGCTACATCTGCAACCTTGGAAAGATTGACGATATAGGAACGATGACATCTTAAGAATCTGTTCTTAGGAAGCATTGCCTCAACATCTGAGAATTTCATATGGGCGCAAACTTCGCCCTTAACTGCATAGATATATGTATCTCTGCCCTGGCTTTCAAGGTATTCAATATCATCAAATGGAATGCGATACATCTTATCGCCTACCTGGAATCTTAAATCTTCCGGAGTCTTAATGCTCATGTTGTAGGCTTCAATCAGGCCTTCCTTAAGCTGATTTAAATCTACCGGTTTCTTAAGATATCTCAAGGCATTAACCTTATAGCCATCGAGAGCATAATCTGCTGTTGAAGATATGAAGATAATCGGAAGTCTTCCACCAAGTTCCCTAAGTCTGGTGGTCGCCTCAATTCCATTCATACCCACTGCCAGAATATCGCAAAGCAGCACATTATAACTGGTATCATCCTTCAGCGCAGCAATCATATCCTGCATGTCACTGAAGCATTCAATCTCGTAATCTATATTCTCTTCGTCTAAAATTTCTTCCGTGAGCGCTTCATTAATCTGTAATGAAGTGGCCTCATCGTCACAAATCGCAACCTTAAACATACATACCCCTTTTTCAGTCACCCATAATAATACATTATATCTAACTAATTATTTTTTTTCAACTTTTACAATTCTTCCTTATATCCGAAAGAAGTATCAACTTCGTGGGTTCCCTTGTAGGTAAACTTAAGTTTAAGTATCTTAAGTCCCACATTGGATGATAATAGTCTGTATACATTAAATCTGGTTTCGAAGCTTATTTCTCTGGTAATTGAAGTTTCCTGACCATTGCTTCCGGTAAATACACAGGAAATAATCGGGAAGCCCATGTAGAACAGATTAACCGGAAGCTGCGCTAACTTATCAAGATCGCTGACTCCGGTAATTGTCACATCATAATTTGTTCCAGGCTCTGCATCAAGTGCAAATACATAGGCTCTTTCACTGCCGGCTTTGAGTTTCTGCATATCAAGTTCAAGGCCGTCTTCAAGTTTAATATAGGCTACGCCTGAAATATCTTCCACATCCTGCTTTGGACCATTCTCGATTACCACTTCATCTTCCTGTCCGATCAGGCGTCTGAAGGCGGTGGTTTTTAAAACGGTCTCAAGGACATTTACTGCTGTTCTCTGAAGTTCTGAAATCTTAAGATCTCCTGACTCAATCTCTGCCTCTAAGTTATCATCAGAAGAATTCCTTGAAGCATCGGATACGCACATATAAATATCATTCTGTGCTTTGATCATCTGAGCAAGATCATTGCCGCACGGCTTCTCGCCAGGTCTGTTAATATCTGCCCACCAGTCAGTCATGACAAGACCGTCGAAGCCCCAGTCTTCACGAAGCACCAGTGTATTAAGCTCGTAGTTGCCCGCTGTATAATATCCATTTAATGAACCGTAGGTGGTCATCACAGCCACATCCACGTCATCTTCTCTTATGACGATTTCAAAGCCTTTTAAGTAAATCTCTCTGAGGGCTCTTGATGAAACCACGCTGTCCATAAGTCTTCTGTTTTTCTCTCTGTTGTTGGCTGCAAAATGCTTAAGGCAGGCAATTGAACCTGCAGCATTAAGACCTCTTGCCTGAGCAAGTCCCATAAGTCCGGTAAGTACCGGGTCTTCAGAGAAGTACTCGAAGTTACGGCCGTTAAGCGGGAATCTGTGTATGTTCATTCCAGGTCCAAGGAGAATGTCCACCTTGTTTTTCTTCATTTCATATCCAAGGAATGTGAAGAGTTTTTCATTAAGTTCTGTGTCAAAAGTCGCCGCCAGCAAAGTTCCGTTAGGAAGGCTGAATGCCTTGATGCCGCTGTCAATTCTAAGACCTGACGGTCCGTCAGAGCAGCATACTGCAGGAATGCCCTTATCTACAAGGCCAGGTGCCACGCCGCCAAATGCTGAAGCAGTACCCGGAGTTACCTTAGGACTTCCCATACCCTCGCCTCTTGTAAGACAGCATAATTCTTCCACCGAAAGCTGACCTACAAACTCTTCCATGGTAACATTGCCATCATATACATCCTTAAGTTTGTATCCCTTATCTCCTGTCATCGGAATCTCTTCAGGAATACGCCTCTTAATCATGTCATATATAGGTCTGATTGGAACCGTGAAATAGTCAAGATTTCCAAACTTTGTCAGGGTCATTCTTCTATATGTCACATTAGGGAAAAGACAGTTATTAAGAGTATAAATAACCTGTGTCTCCTCCTGCTCATAGGAGTAGATTTCCTTAACGTCTCTTACGTTCTCTCCCATGTAGAATACATATTTACCCTGCCTGATTGCTTCGGTAAATCTGTATTTATCGCCATTTATATCGCTGTATGCAGCAAGTCTGTCTATCGGAAATTCGATAACAAGTTTGGCTTCTTCATTAGGTTTGAGCTCGGCGGTTTTGCCAAAGCCCGCGAGGCAGAGCGCCGGATTATCAACTATGTCACGTGGTTTTGAAACATAAATCTGAACCACTTCTTTGGCTGCATATTCGCCAATATTCTTAACCTTAACTGTTACGATATATTTGTTATCTTCTAATTTGCAACTTACAAAATCAAGCTTGAACTGGGTATATGTAAGACCAAAGCCAAACGGATATCTGACTTCCTTCTTGGCAAATGTTTCAAAATACCTGTATCCCACATAAACATCTTCAGCATACATATCTGTAAGAGATTTGCCAAAATTACTGTATGAAGGATAGTCTTCAAGCTTATATGCCATGGTATCCGGAAGGTGTCCGGATGGTGATATGTCGCCGCACAGTATGGATGCAAGGCCCAGACCGCCTACCATACCTGCCTGCCAGGAAAGTACAATAGCATCAGCATCAACTTCATCGTCGAAGCTTACATCCATGATATTTCCTGTATTATATACAACTACAACCTTTCCAAAGATTGCTTTTACATTCTTAATAAGATTCTTCTCAGCATCTGAAAGATAGTAAGAGCCCGGAAGCGGATCACTGTCTCTGTCCTCGCCTGCAGTTCTTGCAATAATTACAATTGCCTCATCTGCATTTCTGGCAGCATCCTTGATTATGCCATGAGGCACGTCCCACTCTTCCTGTGAAAAAGGATCCTTGCCCCAGCCTTCGCCTTTATTAAGAGGATGCTCAACTTCCCACTCTCTGTAGATGTCGCGAAGCGGCTCATACAAAGTAAGTTCTCCAAGTTCCTCAATTGCACTTGGAATGTCATATACATAATCAACATTAACAAGACCACCTGAACCCAGGCCGCTTTTGTAATAGTGTTCCTGCATTCTGCCAAAAACAGCCACAATGGTTCCCTTCTTAAGAGGCAGCATATTGCCCTTGTTCTTAAGAAGAACACAGCCTTCAGCTGCTACCCTTGTTGCAAGTTCTTCATACTCTTGCCAGTTTAAATTCATAAATTAAAACCTCACATTTCCTTATGATTCTTCTTTTACCCAAAGTCTTTTTTTGTCTGCATAATAACTGCATTGGTGACGATTTTGACCATGTCACCGTACTGTCTTGAGAATAAAATATGGTGACGATCTATAAATTCTTTATCTCCGGCCTTGCCGGCTTTTTCCATTTCGTAGGCAATCTCTCCTACCTTCTTGGCTCCTATATTATTGCAGGCACCCTTGATGGAATGGGCGATAACTGCATAATTCGCCCAGTCTCCTGCCTGATAGAATTTCTCCAGACTTGCAAGAAGGTTTGAGGATGCAAATGTCTGAAGGACTCTGATATAAACGCCCTTGTTACCTGCACAGTTTCTAAGGCCGTCCTCAACATCAACCCCCGGAAGGTTATCCGTAATATCAAAGGATATAGGACCTGTTGCTCCCTGAAGCCTTCCATTTTGAGCCTCTGAATATATATCATTTTTACTTCCTGTGGATAATTTTCTAATCTGTTTGTCAAAAGGTATCCACTTGGATAATACCTCATTAAGTCTTTCTATGTGAATAGGTTTAAAGACATAATCATTCATGCCTGCTTCCTTGAACTGCTTTTCCACACCTTTAATGGCGTTGGCAGTTAAGGCGATAATCGGAATGTCCCTTGCGTATGGAGTGTCCAGGGCGCGGATTTTCTTAGCGGCTTCCACACCATCTAAGAAAGGCATCATGTGGTCCATGAAGATTACGTCATAGTCGATTAAGTGCTCGTCGATTTTGTTAATGGCTTCCATACCATTATCAACTAAAGTCGCCTCGAAGCCAAATCTCTTCATAAGTTCAAAAGCAACCTGCAGGTTTACCTTGTTATCATCAACAATCATGACTCTCGCGGTTGGAGCCATAAAGGTAACTTTGAATTCATCATTTTCTTTTCTGATTTCGCTGTAGTTGGCCTTGTAATTGCAAGGTCTCGGGTCCCTGACTTTCTGAGGAAGATGGAATGAGAATGTACTACCTTCCTTAACCACGCTTTCGCATTTAATGTCGCCGCCCATCAGATTAAGGAGCTGCTTGGAAATAACCAGACCAAGACCGGTACCTTCAACGTTACGGTTCTTTCTGGTATCTATCTGGCCAAAAGCCGTGAAAAGCTTATTGATGTTTTCCTGGGAAATACCAATACCGGTATCCCTTACTTCCACGATAAGGTTGCCGTTATATTCATCAATGTAATCCCAGTAAACGATGAAATCAATGTGACCTCTGTAGGTAAAGTTTACCGCATTGTTTAAAAGGTTGATAAGTATCTGTTTGATACGAAGTTCATCACCGATTAATGACCTTGGAATGCCAGGGTCTATATCAACGTTGAGCTTAACACTCTTTTTCATAAGTCTGAAAGTGATGATACTAAGCACATCATCCAAAAGAGTATTGATGCTGTACTCATCTTCATTTATTTCCATTTTGCCGGAGTCGATTTTGGAAAAGTCAAGAATCTCATTTATGATGGAAAGCAGACTTTCGGAAGACTTCTGAATTGTCTGCACATATTTGCCAGCCTCTCTGTCCATTTTGCGCTGGGAAAGAATCTCAGCCATACCATAGATGGCATTCATAGGTGTTCTGATTTCATGGGACATGTTGGCAAGGAAATTTGATTTGGCTTCAAGAGCGTTTCTCGCTTCCTCATTCTTAATCTCCATCTGCTCCTTGTAGGTGTTGACACCCTTAATCATGAATAAGAGGGCAACCTGGGCAAACAGGTAGAGAGCCAGATATGAAAGGTAGATTTCCGGAGCGCAGATGGCTTCGATTTTTTCCATTTGAAAAATCGCCGACACCGCTAAAGTGACAACCGAAATTATGCTGTACTCCAGCATGATACCGAAATCCGAGAAAAGCGCAAGAGTTACGCCGGATGCAAGGAATACCATTACCAGCATACCTACCGTATTAAGCTGAACAGCAATTACATAGGATGTAATAATTGTAAGCAGATAGAAAGTTCTTATTATCAGCCTTCTCTTCTCGCTGATACGCTGCATGAATATTGTAATGAGAATAGGAAGAAAACCTATGGATGTAAGCAATGCTTCTTCCATACCGAACTGGGTAAAAGCATAGACCACATTAATAAGTACAACGCAGAAGAACTGTATTATGCAGATAATTATGTTGGTGGTAAAAGGTATCAATTATTATCTCCTAACATACAAACGAAGGGAATCAAGAAGGACCGAGAGATTCTCTGTAAAATAATCAAGTTCCTCCTTGGTTGTATACACACCCATGCTGACTCTTACTGTTGAAGCAATTAAATCCTTGTCTACGCCAATTGCTGTAAGAGTTTTGGATGGAGTTCTTTTATGAGATGAGCAGGCAGAACCTGCTGATACATATATATTCTTCTCTTCCAAAGAATGAAGCAGTACCTCGCTTCTTATTCCTTTAACCGAGATGCTGACGATATGCGGAGCCGATGTATCATTATCACCGCCGTTAACATATACGTCTTCTAATTTACCTAATTTTTCAATGAGATAACTTCTAAGTTCATATAACCTGGCAGCCTCTTCATCAAGGTGGTCCATGGTAATTGATACGGCCTTTTCAAGACCAAGAATTCCCGGAACATTGTCTGTACCTGAACGCATGTCGCCCTGCTGCCCGCCGCCATTTATTAATGGCACAATCCTTATCTGGGAATTAACATACAGGATGCCAATGCCCTTCGGCCCGTTGATTTTGTGCCCGGATACGGAAAGAAGATCTATCTTCATTTTCTTAACATTAATTGGAATCTTTCCAAAAGCCTGAACCGCATCTACCATAAAATACGCGCCCGGATTGCATTCCTTAACAGTTTTTCCTATGGCCTCCAGGTCCTGCTTTACACCAATCTCGTTATTAACTGCCATGACAGATACCAGGATGGTATCTTCCCTGATGAGACTTCTTAATTCATCAATAGAAATAAGTCCCTTTGAATCAACTGAAAGGTAAGAGATTTCAAAGCCTTCTTTTTTAAGAATCTCCATACATCTTTCAACTGCCGGATGCTCAAACGGAGAGACAATAATGTGCATGCCCTTTCTCTTAAGAGCCTTGGCAGTTCCCATTATTGCCATATTGTCGCTTTCGGTACCGCCTGATGTAAAAATAATTTCCTTCGGCTCAGCCTTCAGCGTCTTTGCTATATTCTCTGTGGCAAGTCTGACCATTTTTTCTGTTTCCACACCAAGAGTGTGCATGCTGGACGGATTGCCATAATCTTCAAGCATTGTTTTAGAAACTATATCCACAACTTCTTTGTAAGGTCTGGTAGTTGCGGAATTATCCAGATAACATTCCATATTCACTCCTAAGCCATAATCTCCATCAAGAAATTAAGATATGAAAGTGCCACCATTCCTGCGGTTTCCGTTCTTAATATTCTTCTTCCAAGGGTAACATTTCTGCCGCCCATTTCCATGGCCTTATCTATTTCTGTTTTATCGAATCCCCCTTCAGGTCCGATAAATATTCCAACACTTTTTGCCTTTGAGGCTTCAATAAATGCTTCTTTTGATGTGGTCTCTTCACACATTTCATAAGGCACTAAAACTATATCAAGTTCCTCTGCCTTTTTTAAAGCTTCCTTGTAGGAAATCACATCCGAAACCTGCGGCACTACAGCCCTCTTACTTTGCTTGGCAGCTGCCCTCGAAATCTCATTCCATCTTGCCACCTTGCTTGCTGCCTTCTTGCCATCAAGCTTAACAACGGACCTTGCCATAGCAACCGGAACTATCTCATATATTCCAAGCTCGACACACTTTTGAATAATAAGTTCCATCTTGTCAGCCTTTGGAAGCCCCTGAAAAAGATAGACTTTAGCAGGCAGTTCCACATCTGACTTCTTTATGAATTCCACATCGAGCATCACTGAATCATCGGTATAATCAGCTACCCTGCATCTGTATTCATCATCACTTTCGCCATCAGAGACTGATACCTCTTCTCCCTTTGGCATCCTGAGCACATTCTTAATATGATTATAATCACTGCCTGTAATGGTGATTCTGTCTTTACCTATCTGACTTTTATCAACAAAAAAATGATACATCTTATCTCCTAGGCTCTTGCAACAATGCCAACCCATTCTCCCTGATGATTAACTTCCAGAACTTCCATATCATTTTCCTTAAGGAAATCAAGGACATACTGTTCTTTCTCATCAATGATTCCGGACATTATATATATGCCGCCCTTCTTAAGATAAGGCTTAATCTCAGGTGTGAGGTCCTTAAGTACAAAGTGGAGAATGTTTGCTGCGATGATATCATAGCTCTCTTTATCTGCCCACGCCTTGGTTTCAGGATCGTCAATAATATTTCCGATAACAAGTTCGAACTTGGAAGGGTCGACATTGTTTTTATCCAGGTTGTCTGCAACGGCTTCAACTGCCATCGGATCAAGGTCTGTAGCTCTGATGTGGTCTGCGCCGAACATAAGTGATACGATACCTAAGATTCCGCTACCTGTACCAACGTCCAAGATGTTGCAGCCCGGTGTAATATATTTCTTCAAAGCTCTGATACAAAGCTGAGTGGTCTCATGCATACCTGTACCGAAAGCTGTACCTGGGTCGATACGAAGAAGCATCTTGTCTTTGTCTTCTTCTTTGATTTCTTCCCACGAAGGAACAACAAGTAAATCATCTATTGTAAACTGATGGAAATATTTCTTCCAGTTATTAATCCAGTCAATATCTTCTGTCTGTGACAAAGTAATGGTTCCGGTTCCTATGTCCATTGTCTCTCTTAATCCATCCAGAACTGCCTTCGCCTCTTCCACAATGGCATTAACATCCTTGCCTTCTTCATCTTCAACAAAAAAAGACAGATATGCTATTCCGTCATCCTCCACCTCTACAGGAGGAATGTCTACAAACATCTGCTCTTTCTCAAGTGGTGTAAGAGGCACCTTGTCCTCTATCATGGCACCTTCCAAACCTATATCTTCAAGCATGCAGATAATAATATCCTCTGCCTCAGTTACTGTCTGTATCATTATTTTGTTCCAGCGCATTTATACACCTCTATTCTCTGTCTTCTAAATCCTTCTTTAGTATATCAAGATATGGCACCAAAATGCCATCTTTTTTAGGAAGAATATACTGAGGATTTAATTCCTCTCTTCTAAAACTCTTTCTGCCTCCGTTTTTGGCCCTCTGCCAGAACAAATCCAGGAATTCAAAAGGCAGATAATACATCTCTTCCGTCTGGGTATAATAAATTAAGAAAAAAGCCACCCCGCCCTGTTTCTCAAAATCCCTCATGAACTCAACCTGATGCTCATGAATATTCTGAAGAGTAAACGTCTGCGATGATGACTCTTTTGCATCAAAACAAATAGGCACTTCCTGAACAACGCCTATATAATCAATTGTACTTTTCTGTTCAAAATACGCTAATGTAATTCGTTTGTTATCCGGGTCCATTTTAACAGGCGTAATGGGAGTAGGAATCTTCTGCACAAGTGCAAGTCCTGACTCCCTGTATTTCTCATTGGTCCTGTTAATCATCTCTTCAAATGTTGAACCCCTAAGTCCTCTGGATGTCCAAGTTGCCATAGAATTTATTTAAAAAGACCTTTCTTTTTAGTTCCCTTAGCTCCGCCTGCTGCGCCATCAGGATCATTCTTAACTGCGTTTAATGCATCTCCCGTCGCCTTATCAAAAGCCTTAAGTGCTTCCTTGGCTTCTGATGAAAGTTTCTTAGGAACCTGAACCACAAATCTTATATAGTGGTTACCTCTTACATCCTTATTTCTGATGGTTGGAATACCATGACCTTTAAGTACGTCAGTGGTATCAGTCTGTGTACCAGGCTTAACATTATATACTACTTTTCCATCAACTGTATCAATAAATATGTCTCCACCCAAAGCTGCTACTGAGAATGGAAGAGCAACATTGGAATAAACATCATATTCCTGTCTCTGGAATACAGGATGCTTTGCAACTATAGCCTTAACTATGATATCACCTCTAGGTCCACCGTTGGTTCCCGGCTCACCCTGTCCAGGGATACGGCAGATAAGTCCGTCTGTATCAATACCTGCAGGACACTTAATTGCAAATTTCTTATGCTTCTTTGTATATCCTGTACCACGACAGTCCACACATTTATTCTTAATAACCTTACCTGTTCCGCCACATTCCCTACATGACTGAACTGTACTCATACGGCCAAAAAGTGTATCCTGTACAACCTGAACCTGTCCTCTGCCCTTACAGTTTGGACATGTTTCAGGAGATGTTCCAGGAGCTGCGCCTGAACCTTTACAGGTAGGACATTCAACCTTAACATCAATTTCCAGTTCCTTCTCAACACCCTTAACCGCTTCATCAAAGGTAAGTTTAACTGCAGCAAGTACATCAGCACCTCTCTGTGGGCCTGACCTTCCTGATCTTCTTCTGCCACCGAATATATCTCCAAATCCGAAAAGATCTGAGAATATATCACTGAAATCCATACTGTCAAAATCAAAGCCGGCGCCACCAGCAGCCCCGTCAAATGCAGCATGGCCATACTGATCATACTGTGCTTTCTTCTGTGGATCACTTAAGACAGCATAGGCCTCTGATGCTTCCTTGAATTTAGCTTCTGCTTCCGGATCGTCCGGATTCATGTCCGGATGATATTTCTTAGCCAAAGCTCTGTATGCTTTTTTAATTGTAGCCTCGTCGGCGTTTTTGTCAACGCCAAGGACTTCGTAATAATCTCTCTTTGCCGCCATATGTGCTCCCTTTTACGCCCATAAGGGCTACGTATAACGCAGCCCTTAGGCGAAACTAATATTAACCACTTGTAACTTAATTATACTTCTCTGAAGTCTCCAGCGAAGTTGTCGCCGTCACCATTATCACCTGATGTTCCGGCATTTGTGAACTGGCTCATGTCAGGACCTGCACCCTGTGCTCCTGCACCTGCAGCACCCTGCATTGACTCATACATCTTGGAGAATACTCCGTTAGCCTTCTCCATCATCTTCTCCTGAGCAGCCTTAAGTTCTGAAACTTCATCTTCTGAAAGTTCTTTATCTTTTGTTCTCTCTAAGATAGCCTTAACATTATCGATTTCTGTCTGAAGCTCAGACTTCTCTGAATCTGAAACCTTATCACCAACTTCTGCAAGAGCCTTCTCAGTCTGAACAACCATTGAGTCAGCGTCGTTACGGGCATCAATGCTTTCCTTACGCTTCTTATCCTGTGCTTCATATTCCTGAGCTTCTCTGACTGCCTTATCGATATCTTCATCAGACATGTTAGAACCTGCAGTAATTGTGATATGCTGTTCCTTACCTGTACCAAGATCCTTGGCAGATACGTTAACGATACCGTTGGCATCAATATCAAATGTAACTTCAATCTGTGGAACACCTCTTCTTGCAGGAGGGATACCATCAAGACGGAACTGACCAAGTGACTTGTTGTCTCTTGCGAACTGTCTCTCACCCTGAAGTACGTTGATATCAACTGCTGTCTGGTTATCAGCTGCTGTTGAGAAGATCTGGCTCTTCTTGGTAGGAATAGTTGTATTACGCTCGATAAGCTTTGTAGCGATACCACCCATTGTCTCGATAGAAAGTGAAAGTGGAGTTACATCAAGAAGAAGGATATCTCCTGTACCAGCTTCGTTATTAAGCTTACCACCCTGAATACCGGCACCTACTGCTACGCATTCATCAGGGTTAAGGTTCTTGGAAGGCTCCTGACCTGTGAGCTGCTTAACCTTCTCTACTACGCAAGGAACACGTGTAGAACCACCAACAAGGAGGACTTTACCAAGGTCTGCATTTGTAAGACCTGCATCTCTCATAGCATTCTGAACAGGAATAGCTGTTCTCTCTACAAGATCATGGATAAGTTCTTCGAACTTAGCTCTTGTAAGATCCATATCGAAGTGCTTAGGGCCTTCTGCTGTTGCTGTGATGAAAGGAAGGTTGATATTAGTTGTTGTAGAAGAAGATAGTTCCTTCTTAGCTTTCTCTGCAGCTTCCTTAAGTCTCTGCATAGCCATCTTATCGCCTGAAAGGTCTACGCCTTCTTTAGCCTTGAACTCTTCTACCATCCAGTCGATGATCTTGTTATCGAAGTCATCACCACCAAGGTGTGTATCACCGTTTGTAGAAAGAACTTCGATGACACCGTCACCAATCTCGATAATAGATACATCAAATGTACCACCACCAAGGTCATATACCATGATCTTCTGCTCTTTCTCATTGTCAAGACCATAAGCAAGAGCTGCAGCTGTAGGCTCGTTGATAATACGCTCTACTTCAAGACCTGCGATCTTACCAGCGTTCTTAGTAGCCTGACGCTGAGCATCATTGAAGTATGCAGGAACTGTGATAACTGCCTGTGATACAGACTCTCCAAGATAGTCTTCAGCATCCTTCTTGAGCTTCTGAAGAATCATAGCTGAGATCTGCTCAGGTGAGTACTTCTTGCCATCGATGTTACGGCCATTGTCTGTACCCATATCTCTCTTGATTGAAGAAATTGTGTGATCTGCATTTGTAACAGCCTGACGCTTAGCAGGTTCACCTACAAGTCTCTCACCATTCTTAGTGAAAGCTACAACTGAAGGAGTTGTTCTAGCACCTTCTGCATTTGCTATAACGGTAGGCTTTCCACCTTCCATGACTGCTACGCAGCTATTTGTAGTACCAAGGTCGATACCAATGATTTTACCCATAGTTAATTTACCTCCATAACTATTTCATCTTATTTTTGATCTATCCCTACTGGGAAATCGGAGATGTGTAAAGCTTTGTGATCATAAATGCCTTCTTGGCAAAAACATCGAAGACAATCTCTATCTCCTCTATTTAGCAACAGCCACCATTGAGTGACGGATTACTGTATCGTGATATGTATAGCCCTTCTGGAGCTCCTGTGCGACAATTCCTTCTTCGTACTCATCGCTCTCTACCTGCATTACTGCGTTGTGGAGATTAGGATCGAACTCTTTGCCAAGAGCTTCTATCGGCTTAACATCCATGTCTTCAAGAGTCTTTAAAAGCTGCTTGTAGATCATGTCAAATCCCTGTACAAGAGAATCATCTTTCTTATCTTCCGGAACTGCTGCAAGACCCCTTTCGAAGTTATCTACAACCGGAAGTATCTTAGTAAGTACATTACCTGCACCTGCATCGAACATCTGAGCTTTCTCTTTCTCAGTTCTGTTACGGAAGTTCTCAAACTCAGCAAGCTGACGTTTGTACTTGTCTGTCATGTCATCAAGCTTATCCTGAAGAGGATTTTTCTTTTTTCCAAAAAGAGATTTCTTACCCTCTTCCTTGCTCTCTTCTTCAGCTTCCTTGGAAGAATCTTCAGAGCCTTCGGCCTGAGCCTCAGCATTTTCTTCTGTAGCTGCCTCGTTAACAGCTTCATTTTCATTAAGAGCGTCTTCTACTGCTTCCTGCTCTTTTTTGATTTCCTTTTCCTGACTCAAGTTGGTTCTCCTTTATTACTATTATTTATGTGAAAATAGCTAGTCGTTCTTTTTATAAAGATCATCCAGCTGATGCATCATCTTCTTAAGAGTAGATACAACCTTGTCGTAGTCCATTCGCTTAGGTCCTATGATACCGACCGTACCTCTCATACCCTCTGCAAGTTCATAGGTTGCTGTAACAACACTGCAGTCCTTCATGGTAGCTATAGGCATTTCATTTCCTATATAAACCTGAATACCATGCTCAGTAGCATTCAAAGAGCTTTCAACAAGACTTGTAAGATCGTGCTTTTCTTCAAATGTATTGATAAGATCACTTGCCTTCTGATTATCTGAAAGCTCAGGGTACTTTAAGATGTTATTAGTACCACTTGTATATATCTCAAGCTCTTCATCAGCTCTGATGGATTCAGCTGCTGCATCTATGACATGTCCGACAATCTCCGAGTGGATACCCGCCTGAGCTTTAAGTGCTGCAATAAGGCCAAGGTTGATATTCTCAACCGATATGCCTCCAAGATTCGTATTAAGGATCATGTTCAGTTTCAGGATCGTTGCATCATCAAGCTCTTCTTCAACCGGTATCATCTTGTTCTTGATAAGGTTACCTTCAAGAACTATGGTAGCAAGAAGGTGATCGCTATCAACTCGGCTTATCTGCAGGAATTTGAGCTTGTTCTTGCTCATGGAAGGCGCTGAGATCATGGTTGCATAATTAGTATTATCTGCAAGCTGTCTCGCTACATGCTTAAGAAGATTCTCAAGCTTCTCTTCCTTGTCCAGCAGCATCTCACGCATGCTGTCAACTTCCTTCTCCTTCTCAGCAAGCATATCGTCAACATAAATACGATAGCCCTGATCAGAAGGTATACGGCCTGCTGAAGTATGCGGCTGAAGTATAAGCCCCATTTCTTCAAGATCAGACATCTCATTGCGAATTGTCGCAGATGAAAGATTCAGATCCGTATACTTGGAAATCGTCCTGCTTCCAACCGGTTCTCCGGTCTCCAGATAATTACGGACGATTGCATTTAGAATTGTTTTCTTACGTTCTGTAAGTTCCAAATGATTACCTCTTCTTATCCGGTGTTAGCACTCACTCGACTTGAGTGCTAATATCTTACATACGTTAAATTATCACTTATAAACTTCCATGTCAACCAACTAATAACTAAAAAAGTCTAAAGAAAAAATAAAGAAGCGCAAATCCATATAGAATCTACGCTCCTTCATATGATAAAAAAAGATATGGGGCAATTTAATAACGTTTTTTAGATCACAGATCAAAGCTTCCAAGCTGCTCGTCTGCTACATAATAAACTCTGCCTTCTTCAGGTTTTACATAAAGATCCAGTTTCTTAAGCTCATCATACTTCTTGCCAAGACTTGCCTTTGCATTCTTTAAAAGAACGCTCTGCTCAACATCATAGTCTCTGTACTGGAGAACAAGTTTAACCTTAGGCTCATTTGCAGCCTTAACATCAGCCACCTTCTTAGCAACTGTCTTTGCTGCTACAGATGCCTTCTTAGCTACTGTCTTCTTAGCTGTCTCAGCTTTCTTAGCTACTGTCTTTTTAGCTACAGTCGCCTTCTTTTCTACTGTTTTCTTAGCTACAGCAGCTTTCTTTTCTACAGTCTTCTTAGTTGCCTCTGCTTTTTTAGCTACTGTCTTTTCAACCTTTTTTACATCCTTCTTTGCTGTCTCAGCCTTCTTAGCTACTGTCTTTTTAGCAGCTGCTGCCTTCTTTGTAGTATCTTTTGTAACTTTCTTTGCAGTCTTAGCTACCTCTTTCTTTACTTCCTTCACTTTCTTGTCAGCAGCTTTTTCTACCTTTTTAGCCGTTTTGGCTACAGTCTTCTTAGCTTTTTCTGCCTTTTTTTCTGTATCCTTTTTAGCTGTTTCTACTTTCTTTACTGCTGCATCCTTTACGTCTTCAGCTTTTTTAGCTGCTATATTCTTAACTTCTACAACCTTAACACCAGCTTCCTGTTTCTTAGCTTCAGCATCTTTTGCAAGTGCTGCTGCCTTCTCGCTTTGCTCTATAACAGCTGCTTTAACAATAGATTTGATAGTTGCTGTAGGTCTTACCTGTGTGCTACTCTCTTCTGCCATAATGGATTCCTCCCATGCATCTGCTCACCCTGCAAGCAGCAAGGCTGTTTCTATAATTGTAGTTGTCTGGAAAATTGATTAACAGTGAATCTGTTGGAACTAATAACCTTACTTTTTCGAGTTTATCGCAATTCCGTTACATTGTCAATGTTTTGAGATACAAGGCAACAAAAAAGTCATGCGCCTTTCATCATTAAAGACACATGACTTTGCATTTCTATGTACGGATTACAGGATGTAATCAGTACATGTCCAGAAATGCATGGATGCATTTCTATGTACGGATTGCAGGATGTAATCAGTACATGTCCAGAAATGCATGGATGCATTTCTATGTATGGATTACAGGATGTAATCAGTACATGTCCAGAAATGCATGGATGCATTTCTATGTACGACTATCTGAGCTCTATCTGATCTAGTGAATCAGATGTAACGATCGTAAATCTGCTTCTGCTTGGTCCCGGGATAATGGCTCTGATACTTTCATCAAACTCTCCTTCAAAACGAAGAGTTCCATCTATACCATAAAGCTGCCACTGCTTATCGTTATATATAACGAACTGATCATCCGAGAAGAACAAATCTGTATAAGCAAGATCAAAGTATTTTTCCAGGATCTGCTTACCTAATGTATTATAAACAGTAAGTTTATACGCACCTTCTTCTGCTGTTCCCGCGCTAACGATGCCTGCGTATGAGTCACTATTGTACACGCTCATGATCTCAGTCTCACCAATGTCACTTACCACAGGATCATTAGGAACATCCTCACCCTTGTAAAAAATAATACTCTTATCAGATACCGCCATATTGGTAGATGCATTCAAAAAGACATCATAAGGGATGATCGTATCTTCATATTTAAAAGAACTAACCATATTATCCGTTTCATTCTGACCTACAGCTCCAAAGTTAAAAAAGGTAACTCTGGTCTGCATAGATCCGCTTGCCTCTTTCAGATAGCATACCGCAAGCAGTTCTCCATTAGGAGATATGGAAACACTTGTAGGGTATCCACTGTTAGCCATAGTTACTTTTATGGCTGCAAGCTCTTTACCGGAAGTATCAAAAAGTTTAATTCTGGTAATGTCATCATCATCAAGTATTACAGCAACAACGCCCTGCTCAGATACACAGAAATCTCTTATAGGAAGATTCGTTCCAAAACTTCCAAGTGTTCCTTCTGAGTTAGCTACATAGATAGTATTGCCATTGTAATCACCTACAGCAACTGTTTCTCCACAGATTCTCACTACAGGTGACTGCATATCATAGGTCATATTCCAAAGAGCTCTTCCATCCGCAGACAAACAGTTGATACCATCTTTACTATATCTAAGGATATTTTGTCCAAGAGGCATAACTGTAACACCTGACATTCCGGTAAGAGAGGTAGTGCTAAGTACACGTGACTCCGAATACACCTTATTGTGCCAGTTCATATAAATAAATACTATCAGGGATATTGATACTATCAGAAGAAAAATAGTTCTGTAAAAAACTATAAGTCTGTGATTTCTTATCTTTTCCTGATAAGATGGCTCTCTGGAAAAAGATGCACCGGCATCTTCGTCCGGTGCATCTGAATTTCTAAAATATCTGCTGTAATCTCTAAAGTTTCTGACTTCTGCCATCAGTCCTCCATATCAGCAAGTATAATACCAAATCAGTAGATAATTTCAGATCATAAGATCAACTATATTAGTTGAACTTATAAACTGTTACAGCATCATATGGACGCTCCGGTCCATATACAGGGCTTGGGAATGAAGGAGTATTAACTCCATTTGGAAATGTCTGTGTTTCAAGGCAAAGTCCATCATACTGACCATACTCATATCCATTCTTACCCACAAGATCCTTAAGGAAGTTAGCAGAATAGAACTGGAATCCCGGAAGGTTAGTTGATGCATGCATTGTGATTCCTGTTGCAGGATTTGTTACTATAGCAAACTCACGCATCTGTCCTGTAGCATTTCCAACTTCATCAACGCCGCCGTCGATAATAAAGTTATGATCATAACCATTTGCAAGTGCAACCTGCTCATAATCAGAATTGATATCCTGTCCAATTGTCTTAGGAGTTGTGAAATCAAGTGGAGTTCCCTTAACTTCGCGCTTCTCACCTGACGGAATAGAACCTTTATCCTTAACAGGTGTGAAGTAGTGGGAGTTAAGCTGAAGAACATGACCAAGAATCTTGCCGCTTCCGCTTCCACCAAGGTTGAAATATGTATGGTTAGTTACATTTATAAGAGTATCTGCATCACTGTCTGCATGATAATGAAGTGTAAGCTCATTATCATCTGAAAGTGAAACTTCAACTGTGAACTCACGGTTTCCAGGGAAGCCAAGCTCTCCGTCTTTAGCCTTATAAGTAAATCTTACAAGATTATCGCCTTCTTCGCTGTCCCATACAGTCTTGTGGAAACCATTGTCAAAATCTGTATGAAGGTTATTTATACCATTCTCGTTAAGAGGAAGATGATATTCCTTACCTGCAATAGTATACTTACCACCCTCAACACGGTTAGCAGATGGTCCTATAGTTGATCCAAGTGTAGGCTTGTTGTCCTTATAGCCCTCAAGATCATCAAATCCAAGAACTACATCGCACTTGTTGCCATTATTGTCTTTTACAAAAACGTTCTGAATGTTGATACCATAATTAAGGACTGTAACTTCCATATCATTTTTATTAGTAATATGGAAAAGATATACTGCTTGTCCCTTGTCTGTTTCCCCTACAAATTCTCTCTTTACGCTCATACTTCGGTCCTTCCCTCTAGTGCACGTAACAGTGTCACTTCATCAATATATTCCAGATCCCCTCCAACAGGTACGCCGCTTGCAATACGCGTAACCTTGATACCTGTGGGTTTCACCAGTTTACTCACATACATAGCTGTCGTTTCGCCTTCAAGACTTGAGCCTGTCGCAAGGATCACTTCCTTTATATCTTCAGTCTGAAGACGTTGTATAAGTTCTTTAAGTCTTATATCTGAAGGGCCCACACCAAGCATCGGTGATATTACCCCTTGGAGTACATGATAAAGACCATTATATTTTCCTGTTCTTTCATATGCTGCAAGATCTCTTGAGTTCTCAACGACCATAATCGTTGACTGATCTCTGCTGTCATTCGAACAGATAGGGCACAGATCCCCATCTGTAAGAGTACAGCACTTCTTACAGTAATGAACATTCTCCCTGGCATCGTTGATAGCACCTGAAAGCCTTGCAACGCGGTCCTTGGGCATATTTATAATATAAAACGCCAGACGCTGCGCTGACTTCCCGCCTATTCCGGGGAGTGAAGCAAGCTCTTCAATGAGCTTGTTAACATGGCCGCTATACAGATCCATTAGAATCCAAATCCTCCGCCAAGGCCGCCAAGTCCTCCGAGACCACCTGTCATCTTACCAAGAGCCTCAGCATTTGCCTTATCAGCTTCACCCATTGCCTCATTAACAGCGGCAACGATAAGGTCCTGAAGCATTTCTACATCATCAGGATCAACAGCTTCAGGAGAGATCTTAATAGCCTTAAGCTCTTTAGATCCTGTAACAGTTGCTTCTACAGCACCGCCACCTGCTTTAGCTGTGAACTCCTTATTCTCAAGTTCCTTCTGATTCTCTTCCATCTGACGCTGCATACGCTGTGCCTGCTTCATCAGATTATTCATGTTACCTGGAATTCCTCCGGGAAAACCTCCACGCTTACTCATAAATTAATACCTCCGTAAAATCCATTTTATAAAAAGACATATGAAAAAATCCTATGTTCTATTTACCACATAATATCAGACGTCCTCTTCAGGTTCATCCTTTTCTTCAAAAGAGCTACCATCATCTTCGGGGCTCATATCCTGAACAAAATCAGGAGCAATATCCTCATATGTACTCTCAGAAGCCATATCCATCTCAGCAGATATATTTTCTTTAGAAGCATCTGCTTCTGATCTTGCATCTGTCTGAGAAGCTACCACAGCTTCCTGATCAGTACTATCTTCTCTTTGCTCATCAGCCGGATGACTCACTTCGTCTTCTGTCACAACATCGAACTGAATAGCAGACTTAATAGCTTCAAGATCCACATAAGACTGCTCAAACTGCTCACCTTTTGCAAGGTTTCTTATCTCAACCTTTATGTCCTTGCCAAAAGTTTCTGCAAGCTCATTTTCAAGAGTACTCTTTTGTGATTCAACAAGTGAACCCTGAATTCCTGTACTAAATACCATCTGAAGAGTATTGTCAGCACCAAGTGAAAGCCTTGGTCTGTCTGTCCTCATTGCTATCTTGAGTGCAGAATCCTTCATTCCGCCAAGAAAGCGGTCAAATCCGTCAACAACAGCCTTGATATCTTCAGGAATAGGTCTGTCAAGTTTCTTGGCTTCTACAGTTTTTGAAAACTCAGCTCCTGCAACATTCGCAGATGAAGCCACAGCTATCTGACCGTTTTTAATTTTTCTGATTATATCATCAGATTCTCTGGCCTTTGTTTCAAGCGCTCTTACACGGCTAGCAAGTCCTTCGTCAGATGCACCTTCCATCTGCGGACGACATATCCTTATAAGAGCCATTTCAATCAGAATACGCTTTTGAGCTGCAAAACGCAAACTTGCCTCAAGCTCTGAAAAGACGCTTATAAAACGCATTATCGTATCTATATCGCATCCGTCTGCCTGCTCTTTTAATACCTTAAGATTATCTGTAGAAATATCAACAACATCTTCAACATTATCAGAAGTTGATACAAGCATCAAATTTCTAAGATACCATACAAAATCTGCTATAAACTGTGAAAGCTCTCTACCCTGAATGACTACATCAGCAAGAATATTAAGCGCTTTCTTAGCATCAGCATCATGAAGTGCTTCAAACATCTGTCCGAATACTGCTGTGTCAACAGCGCCAAGAACTCCAAGAACTTTGTCATAAGTAAGCTCTTCGCCATAGTTAAAAGCAACGCACTGATCAAGAAGACTTAGAGAGTCTCGCATAGAACCATCTGCTGCCCTTGCTATATAGCGGAGCGCCTTCTCCTGCGCATTTATTCCTTCACTCTCAGTAACTTCCTTTAGTCTTCCTTCTATAGTATCTATAGTAATACGATGAAAATCATATCTTTTGCATCTGGATAAAATAGTGATCGGTATCTTCTGAACTTCAGTAGTA
>JAEEGH010006418.1_pt1 | contig 28858 bp, 25 predicted proteins | sample 9134181 | NCBI WGS metagenome assembly JAEEGH01 (sample SAMN16246544, study PRJNA631951) | gut metagenome | biome: gut microbiome; feature: rumen; material: DP-attached | host: Bos | place: Iran: Karaj | collected 2018-10 | reverse complement strand
GGAACCATCCACGATCCGGCTGATCTGTGCCTCCCATGCTTCCCGGCGCGAGCGCCCGCTTTTTTCCTCCGTGACCCGGCGCAGCAGCTCTTCCGCCTCCGCTTCGCCCAGCGCGCGGATCTCTTCGGAAAGGTCCGGCTCCTTTTTCAGCCGCAGGAGGTATTCGATATTCCCCTCCGGCCCCTTGATCGGCGAATATTCCAGTCCGAGCACGGCGAACCCGATCAGATCCGCATAGTCCACGATCTTTTCGATCACCTCGCGGTGTGTGGAGGCTTCCCGCACGACACCGTTTTTGCCGACCTTCTCGCGCCCGGCCTCGAACTGCGGCTTGATCAGACAGACCATCTCCCCACCGTCTTTCAGAAGATTTCTGGCGGGGATCAGGATCTTGGTCAGGGAGATAAAGGAGACATCCACGCTGGCAAAATCCAGATCATCCGCAATGTCCTCCCGCGTCACGTAGCGGAAATTGGTCTGCTCCATCACCACGACGCGCGGATCGTTTCGCAGCTTCCATGCGAGCTGGCCGTGCCCGACATCCACCGAGTAGACCTTCTCTGCGCCGTTCTGCAGCATACAGTCCGTAAATCCGCCTGTGCTGGCCCCGATATCCATACAGATCCGGCCCTCCAGGGAAAAATCCCAGACCTGCATCGCCTTCTCCAGCTTCAGTCCCCCGCGGCTCACGTACGGAAGCGTATTGCCCCGCACCTCGAGCGCAAAGGGCCTGCTCAGATCAAACGTCGTCCCGGCCTTATCTTCCTTCTGCCCGTTGACATAGACATTCCCGGACATGATGATGGCTTTCGCCTTTTCCCTTGATGGCGCATATCCCTGCTCCACCAGTATGACATCCAGACGTTCCTTCATAGCTCCAATTCTACTTTTGCGATAATGCGCTCCGCCACGGACGCAGCGTCCATGCGCAGCTCTTTTCTCAGAAGATCCACCGATCCGTGCGGCACAAAGACATTCGGAATGCTGATGTTCAGGTATTCCGTTCCGATGCCCTCGCGGCTCATAAAATCCAGCACACGCTCGCCGAATCCTCCATCCTCCACATTGTCCTCCATCGTCACCAGAAGGGAATGGTATCTGCAGGCTTCCCGGATGATCTCCTCATCGATCGGCTTGGCGAATCTGGCGTTGATCAGGCTGACATGCATCCCTCTTTCCTTCAGGATCTCGCGCACCTGTTCCGCGATGGGCACCATGCTCCCGAGCGCCAGAAGGACGATATCATCCTCCCGGTAGATCCATTCCGCCCGGCCCTCCTCGATCGGAGAACGGAAGTCCTCCAGACCGTCGTATGCCTCGCCTCTCGGGTACCGGATGGCGATCGGCCGACCCAGCTTCATGGCAAATTTGAGCATATCGGACAGCTCCCATTTATTCTTCGGAGCACAGATCACGAGTCCCGGGATCGAACCCAGATAGGACAGGTCAAAAATCCCCTGATGGGTCTCTCCGTCCGCCCCCACGAGGCCGGCACGGTCAATGGCAAAGATCACCGGCAGCTGCTGGATACAGACATCATGCAGCACCTGGTCGTAGGCCCTCTGCAGGAAGGAGGAATAGATCGCCACCACCGGCTTGTATCCGCCCGCAGCCAGCCCGGCGGCGAAGGTCACCGCATGCTGTTCCGCGATCCCCACATCGAAGAGCCGATCCGGGAATTTGTTCCGGAACCGCTTGAGTCCCGTGCCCTCGGACATGGCGGCCGTGACTGCCACCAGCTTCGGATCCCGCTCTCCCATCTTGAACATGACGGTGGAAAAAATATCGGTCCAGTTGGCCTTGTTGCGCGTGGTCTTCGGCACGCCCGTCTCCACTTCAAACGGACTCGTTCCGTGGAACCTGGCCGGATGCCGCTCCGCCGGCGCATAGCCCTTTCCCTTTTGCGTGATCACATGGACAAGGACGGCCCGCTCAAAATGTTTTGCCTCCTGCAGCGCCCTGCGGACAGCTTCGATATTGTGCCCGTCCACCGGTCCGAGGTAGACAATGCCCATCTCCTCGAAGAGCATTCCGGGCATGATCAGGGATTTGACACTGTTCTTGGCTCTCCGGATGGTACTGATGATCCCGTCTCCCGTCTTCGAACCGACGAGTCTGTCATAAACGCCCTTCTTCAGATCCAGATAGGGAACGGAGGTCCGGATGGAATTCAGATATTTCGGTATCCCTCCGACATTCTCGGAGATCGACATGTTATTGTCATTCAGGACGATGATCAGATTGGTGTCCATCTTGCCGGCATTGTTGAGCGCTTCATAGGCCATGCCGCCGGTCAGGGAGCCGTCTCCGATCACGGCCACGATGGTCTCGTCTGTGCCGCGCATATCCCTTGCGGCCGCCATTCCGATGGCCGCGGAGATCGACGTGGAGCTGTGCCCCGTGTCAAAGCAGTCACAATCGCTCTCCTTTCGCTTCGGAAAGCCGCTCATCCCCCCGAACTGCCGGAGATGTTCGAAGCCCGCCTTGCGGCCGGTGAGGATCTTGTGCGTGTAGGACTGATGTCCCACGTCCCAGATCAGCTTGTCCTCGGGCAGATTCAGTTCCAGATGCAGCGCCATGGTCAGCTCCACGACGCCCAGATTCGGCCCCAGATGTCCCCCTGTCACACTTACCTTTTCGATCAGGAAGTCCCGGATCTCCTGGGCCAGCTGCGCATATTGTTCCGGCGGGATCTTACGGATATCTCCCACCTCTCTGATTTCATCCAGCAACATAGGCATTCTCTACTTTCTGCGATCGATGAGTGACAGGATCAGCGCCTCGATAAAGTCGTGCGAACCGGGAAGCGAAGCCAGCAGCTCCGTTGCCTCGCGTGAAAGGCGCTCTACCTCCCTGCCGGAAGCCTCCAGCCCGTGGAGCGTCACATAGGTCTGCTTATGATTGGCCGCATCACTTCCGACCTGCTTTCCAAGCTCCTGCGTATCTCCGATGACATCGAGCATATCGTCACGGATCTGGAAGGCCAGCCCGACATTGCGTCCGATCCGGTCCAGCCGGCCGAGCACTTCCTCGGACGCTCCCGCAAGAGCGCCTCCGATGCAGAGCGCCGAACAGATGAGAGCGCTGGTCTTGTGCGCGTGCACAAAAAGGATCTCCTCCTCCGTGAGCGCCCGCTCCAGCTTTTCCGCCTCGACGTCCACCACCTGTCCGCCCAGCATGCCCTGCCAGCCGGCATTCTTCGCCAGGATCCCGAGTGCACGCACGCAGCGCCGCAGCTCCTCCTCTTCCATACACCGGTCGAAGGCCGCCTGCGTCACCTCAAAGGCATAATTCAGAAGGCCGTCCCCCGCGAGAATGCCCATGGCCTCCCCGTAGACCTTCCAGGTCGTCTCCCGCCCGCGGCGGTACGAATCATTGTCCATGGCAGGCAGATCATCGTGGACCAGGCTGTAGGTATGGATCAGCTCCAGAGCCGCGGCAAAGGGCTCCGCAAGCCTCGCCTCTCCCCCGAGCATGGCATTTGTCTCCAGGAGCAGGATCGGACGCAGGCGCTTTCCCCCGGCCCGCACACTGTAGTTCATCGCCTGCAGCACGGTCTTCTGAAAGCCCTCCTCGCCCGGAAGATATTCCTCCAGGATCCGTTCCGCCTCTTTTACTTTCTCCGCAAGCCGAAGCTCAAATGCTTCTTTTGTCATGGGCGCACCTTCTCTCTCGCAAATCTCTTTCGGAAATTTCCGGCAGTCCCGGTCACTCCTCGCCTTCCGCATCCTCAAAGGGCACGGTCGTTCCGTCCGCGCGCAGAGCCTGCACCTTCTTCTCCACCTGATCCACCTGCTCGCTGCATTTTTTCAGAAGCTCCATACCCTTACTGTAGGCCGTGAAGGTCTCCTCGAGGGACATCTCCTCCGACTCCATGCGCCCCACGATCTCCTGAAGCGCCTCAAAATCCTCTTCCAGACTGCGATTGTTCTTCTCTGCCATCACGCCCTCCCAATCTCTTCCACGACCGCGTTCATCTGTCCGTCGGTCACCGATATCTTTATCCTCTGTCCGATCTGCACCTGCTCCACGGAGCGGATATTCTTCCCGTTTTCATCCGCGACATAAGAGTAGCCGCTGCTCAGCTTTTTGAGCGGAGACAGTCCGTCCAGCTTCGTTGCAAGCAGTGCCACCCTGTGCCGGGCCTCCTGCAGCTGCCGGTCCATGCTGTGCTCGATCACGGTCCGATCCTGCGCCAGATAGAGCCTTCGCTCCTCGAGCCGCCGGTCCATCTGCGGCTGAAGCAGACTCCGGATCTGAAGCAGATCGCTTCTTCGATCCGTCAGGCTCTGCCGCATCCCGCGCTCCAGCGTCCGCGCATCCTCCCCGAGCTCCTCCCGGTAGCTTTTCAAAGTCTCCATCATACAGCGAAGCATCGTCTCCTGCATGCGCAAGAGCTCTTCTCTGCGGCGCTGCGTGCGATGCTGCGGCGACTGGAACTGCAGCCGGTCCGACATCCGCATCAGATCCTTGCGCCAGCCGGTCAGGGAGCGGTTCATGGCTCCGTCCAGCCGACCGCTTAGATCATCGAGATCCTGCAGAAACGGGAAAATCTCGGCCGTAGCCATCTCCGCACCGCCCGAAGGGGTCGGAGCTCTCAGATCCGAGACAAAATCGATGATGGTGGTATCCGTCTCATGCCCGACCGCCGAGATGATCGGAACCGAACAGTGAAAGACGGCCTCCGCGACCGCCCGCTCATTGAAGGCCCAGAGATCCTCGATGGATCCGCCGCCGCGGCCGACGATCATCACATCCACGCCGTACGCTTCCAGCGCCCGGATCCCGGCGACAATGCTCGGGACGGCTTCACTCCCCTGCACCAGCGCCGGATACAGGACGATCTGCGCGTAAGGATTTCTCCGGCGTGTGATGTTTATGATATCCCGGACCGCCGCCCCCGTGGGAGCCGTTACCACGCCGATGACCTTCGGGAATCTCGGGATCGGTTTCTTGTATTCCGGGGCAAACATGCCCATCTCTTCCAGTTCCGTCTTCAGCGCCTCAAAGCGCTCATAGAGGGCACCGATCCCTCCCTGGGAAACCCTTCTCACATAGAGCTGGTACTGCCCGTAGGCCTCGTAGACCTCCACGTGTCCGGCCGCTTCCACCTCCATGCCGTTTTGCATGCGAAACTGCAAAGATGCGGCATCGGAACGGAACATGACGCAGCTGAGCACCCCGCCGGCATCCTTCAGAGAAAAATAAATATGCCCCGAGGTATGATACTTCAGATTGCTGACCTCCCCGCGCACACGGATCGAGGTCAGCACAGTATCCCTCCGGAGCATATCATGAATGTGTTTGTTTACTTGACTGACGGAATATACAACGGCCTCCGGCATCGTGTCCTCACCCCCGGGCACCGTATGCGGCAACCCCTTTTCAAGCCTTCTGAATCTTACTCAAGATCGCGTTGACAAAGCTTCCGGAGTTCTCCTGTCCGTAGCGTTTTGCCAGCTCCACCGCCTCGTCGATGGCCACTCCCTCCGGAATGTCCTCGTCAAATTTCATCTCGTAGGCAGCCAGTCGCAAAACGGCCAGCTCCACTTTGCCGATCCGGGTCGTATCCCAGCCGGTGGTATTGTCATTGATCAGACGGTCCAGCTCCGGAATCCTGCCCAGGATGGCCTCATACTTTGCATGGATATACTCCCGGTCCGACTCCTCCCAGTCCAGATTTTCCTCATCCTCACGAAAGAGTTCAAACTGATCCGGCAGATCCGCCGCATCATGAAATTCCACGCGAAACAGCATTTTAAAAATTCTGTCTCTCAGTTCATGTCTCGTCATAGATCCAAACCTCTTAATTCACATCTACGCCGATTACACGCACGTTGACATCGTTCACCTTCAGGCCGGTCATGTTCTCCACCGCATTCTGGACCTTCGCCTGCACCTGCTGTCCGATGGAGGGCACGGGATATCCGTACTTCACCACCAGGGCGATCCCGATGCGGACCACGCCGCCGAGGATCTCCGCCTTCACTCCCTTCGAGGAGGTGGAAGCGTTCCGAAGGCCGACCTTGTTCATCATCTCACCGGTTGCGGAGGGTGCCACGGAGCTGACGCCTTCCACTTCCTGCGCAGCCAGGGCCGCGATATTCGCAACGACGTCATCGGCGATGAAAACCTCTCCGATATTCTCGCTGGTACGAAGCACTACCGTGCTCTTTTCCGTCTTTTTTCTGGCGGTACCCGCCTTGCCGGCGCCGGTACCTCTACTGGATGTCTTAGCAGCCATATATGTCTCCTTTTCCGGTCGGCAAGCCGACCCTTGTTTGATTATAGCACAGCGCCAGTGGGTTTGCTATGCTTAATTTCGGCTGAATTCGCTGAGCTTCAGACCCGGATTGCGGTCCAGCGTCATGCCCACGGACCAGGGATTGACAAAGAGTAAAAGCGGGTTCCCCTTCATGTCAACAACCTTCTTCATATCCGAAGTTCCGGTCAGCTTCTCCATATCGACCTCGTCCTTGTTCTCGACCCAGCGGATGTGCTCATAGGGCAGGTTTTCCAGCTTGATCTCGACATTGTACTCATTTTCCAGACGGTACTTGAGCACGTCAAACTGCAGCACGCCGACGACGCCGACGATGATCTCCTCGAGGCCGGAATGCAGCTCCTGAAAGATCTGGATGGCACCCTCCTGCGCGATCTGCTGTACGCCTTTCACAAACTGCTTGCGCTTCATGGTATCCATCTGGCGCACCCGCGCAAAATGCTCCGGTGCAAAGGTCGGGATCCCCTCGTAACGGAAGTTCGACTTCGGCGCGCAAAGCGTATCGCCGATGGAAAAGATCCCGGGGTCAAAGACACCGATGATATCCCCCGCATAGGCTTCGCTCAGGATCTTGCGTTCATCCGCCATGATCTGCTGCGGTTGTGACAGACGCATCACTTTTCCGCCCTGCACGTGGCGCACTTCCTCGTTCGCGTCGTATTTTCCGGAGCAGATCCGCATGAAGGCCACGCGGTCGCGGTGGGCCTTATTCATATTTGCCTGGATCTTGAAGACAAACGCAGAAAAATCCTCCTTCACCGGATCGATCAGCCCGCAGTCAGCCTTTCTCGGAAGCGGTGTCGTCGCCATATTCAGGAAATGGCGCAGGAAGATCTCCACGCCGAAATTGGTCAGTGCCGACCCGAAGCAGACCGGAGTCAGTTCTCCGGCCCGGACGACATCCAGATCGAATTCCGCGCCCGCGCCGTCCAAAAGCTCAATCTCCTCAAAGAGCTTGTCCGCAGCCGCATCCCCGATGGTATCCCGCAGGAGCTTATCGTCGCTGACCGGGATCACGGTCGCAATTCCCTCCTTCGTGCCCTTCTCGGTATCGGAATAGCAGATGACGCTCCGGCTGTCCCGGTCATAGACGCCCTTGAATTCCTTACCGGAACCGATGGGCCAGTTGATCGGGCAGGTGGCAATGCCCAGCTCCTTCTCGATATCGTCGAGGAGGTCGAAGGTATCCATCGCGTCACGGTCCATCTTGTTGATAAAGGTAAAAATCGGGATCTTGCGCATGACACAGACTTTGAAGAGCTTTCTGGTCTGCGCCTCAACGCCCTTGGATCCGTCAATGACCATGACCGCGGAGTCCGCCGCCATCAGGGTGCGGTAGGTATCCTCGGAGAAGTCCTGGTGACCCGGGGTGTCGAGAATATTGATGCAGTATCCGTCATATTCGAACTGCAGAACGGAGGAGGTGACGGAGATACCTCTCTCCTTCTCGATCTCCATCCAGTCGGAGACCGCATGCCGCGCGGTGGCCTTTCCCTTGACCGAACCGGCGAGGTTGATTGCTCCACCGTAGAGCAGGAACTTCTCGGTGAGCGTGGTTTTACCGGCGTCGGGGTGCGAAATGATCGCAAAGGTGCGCCGGCGGTTGATTTCTTTTTCCAGATCTGACATAGTTTTATCCTCACATATCTATACTTACTTGTCTTTGTTTCTTCTGTTCCCGGGTGCCTTTAAACCTCTCAGTAATCATATTGAGATCCTGATGATTTCGAGGCAGGAGACGGGAAAGATTTCTCCATCGGGGCCGTGCAGCTGACGTCGGTACTTACGGGACGTACTTTGTCCCGTTATGTACCGCTACGTCAGTGCACCGGAGTGCGAACGTCCCCGATGAGAATCTTTCCCGGCTCCTGCCGTCACTGAGTCAATTCCCTACACAAGCAGGTTCTTACAACGCACCCGGAACAGGCCGGATGTGAGGCTTTCACAAATCCTTCAGCATACTTCTCCCTTCAAACTGCGGGGTGATCCCGAAATAATCCAGCACGGTGGCGCCGACATCCGCGAACGTGGAACGGGTCCCGAGATCGGCCGGATGCAGGGAAGGCCCCCAGAGCAGCATCGGCACATACTCCCGCGTGTGGTCCGTCGTGCGCGTATACGAGGGATCGCATCCGTGATCCGCCGTGATCAGCAGCAGATCCTCCTCCCGGAGCTTGTCCATCATCGCCCCCAGATGCTGGTCAAAATAGGTCAGGGCCGTCGCATAACCATCGATGTCTCTGCGGTGTCCGTAGATCATATCCGTATCCACCAGATTGACAAAGCACAGCCCGTCAAAATCGCGGTCCATCCACGCGATGGTCCGATCGATCCCGTCCGGATTGCCCGTCGTGTAGACATGCTCCGTGATCCCTCTGCCCACGAAGATGTCCTGGATCTTGCCGATCGCCAGCACATCCTTGCCGGCCTCCTTCAGCTGATCCAGCATCGTAACGGAAGGCGGAAGCAGGGAAAAATCATGGCGCCGCGCCGTGCGCGTAAAGCCTTCGGCCGCGTTTCCCAGAAACGGGCGCGCGATCACGCGTCCCACACCGTGCCTGCCCTGCAGGATCTCCCGCGCCATGCGGCAGTATTCATACAGCGTCTCCACCGGCACGATCTCCTCATGCGCGGCGATCTGAAAGACGGAATCCGCGGAGGTATAGACGATCAGGTCTCCCGTCCGCATATGCTCCTCGCCATAGTCCCGGATGACATCCGTCCCGGAATAGGGCTTATTGCACAGTACTCCGCGCCCGGTTGCCTTCCGGAAGGCCTCGAGCACCTCCTCGGGGAAGCCGTCCGGGTATGTGGGAAGCGGATCCTTCGAATAGACCCCCGCCAGTTCCCAGTGTCCGATGGTGGTATCCTTGCCGGCGCTGCGCTCCCGGAGCCTGGCTATGACACCGGTGTGCTCCGTTCCGCGGTCAAATCCTTCCGCCACCTCCACTCCTTCGATCTGAAAGAGGCCGAGCTTTTTCATCTGCGGCACGTCCAGCTTCGCCGATGTCGTCACCGCACGGATCGTGCTGACGTCAAAATCTCCGAAGGCTTCCGAATCCGGGGCCGCCCCGCATCCGAAGCTGTCCAGAACGATGATAAAGAATCGTTTCATAACCTTTCCTCATTCGCATTTACATATCTGCGGACATAAGCAATCAAGATATTATACCCGAAAATCCCACCCGGGGCAATTTCATTTTCAGGAAGCTCCAAAAGAAAAGCCCCGGAATACGCTTCCGGGGATTCTTCTGCTCTTTTATGACTCAACCTGTGTTTTCATGACCTTGCCGATGGCCTTGCGGACCGGCCGGTAAAGCACCAGCATCAGGACAAAATTGCCGACACAGTGCACCAGATCGTAGGGAATCCCCGCGATCCACCAGGCCAGCTGCGTGTGAAGGCCGTTCTTAAGCCCGCCCTCTCCGATGCCGATGACGAGATATACCAGACTGCACAGATACCCAAAGGACAGTCCAAAGCTTCCGGACAGGATCGCCCAGAAGAGCGGTTCCTCGCGCCTGCGGAAGATCCGGGCCAGACACGCCAGCAGCGGCCAGACATACAGATACATGATCCACCAGAGGTGGATCCCGTAGATCATGCCTTCGATCACGATAAAGATCGGGACGATCGCCAGAATGCGCCATCCGAAGGTGAGCGTAAAAAGGATCAGCCAGAAGCTGGTCAGCTCTATATTCGGCAGGAAGGATAGAGCTGCCTTGGATACTTCGATGACCGCCACCATCAGACCGACATAGGCAATGTCAAGTGTCGTGATTTTGAATTTCTTCTTCTCCATCGCAGCACCTCCAGGCAATAGATCGTTCTGTCCGGAATGCGACTCAGAAGGAAGCTGCTTCGTAGCGAATGGAGAAGGCATCCTGATCATTTACAGGCTGCGAATCCACCCCGTACTGGCAGTAATCTCCGTTGACATAGAAGGCCCAATAGGCATTGTCCGTCGCATAGATGGCGCTCTCGCCGTTGACGACCTCCACCATCATACCGTACTCACTGTCGGTTCCGCTGTAGGTCAGTCCGTCCGCCTCATCCATGGCCTGGCGCAGATATTCCGCATCCGTGTTCACGTTATAGACCTTGGACTTGCCCTCGCTGTTCACCACCTCGATGGTGATGGACTTGGCACCCTTTACCGGCTTCTCACGGAGGCACGCGTAGAGGACACATGCCAACCCGATCAGTACCACCAGACATACCAGTCCGATGACCAGACCTTTTTTACTGCTTTTCTTTGTTTCCATTTTTTCATTTCTCCTCTTTTCGGATTATTTGTCAAAAAAGGATATAAATGAAAGGGCATCCGTCCTGCCACGGATGCCCTTGCAGATTTCGGCACATGCCAAGAGATCCATACTTTCGTATGGATTTCAAATCTGCACAAACCAATTCCGCGTGGTCTGCAGTCCTACGTTTCAGGCAGGTCTCCTGACTCGGATCTCAACGCACATTCGCTGCCTTCCCGGCTCCTTCCTCTGACTTTACGAAGGTCGGACCCAGTGGCCTGTCCGCTACGACAGACGCTTCCTGCACTCCTTCCATACAGTGACGCGATCGCGCAGGCCTCTCACCTGCTTCCCTATTCTCCGAAACCGGGGAATTCCTCTCGGAATCAGCCTCCCCATCGGCACCTGAACGTCCTGTTTCTGACGGACACATATTATCAAATCCCCGGGAAAGATGCAATCCCGTTATGAGTGTGCTATAATGACTTTTTGCAGATGCGAAAAGCCTGCAAAACGGCCGGATACCGTATCAATATCAGATTTGGAGAACTTTGATGAATATTATTATCGTTGGCTGCGGAAAAGTCGGAACCACTCTGGCTCAGCAGCTGGGCAGCGAAAAACATGACATCACCGTCATAGACAGCAACCCGGAGCGCATCTCCTCTCTGGCGGATTCGCTCGATGCCAAGGTGCTGCAGGGCAACGGCGTCAGCTTCAAGATGCTTCAGGAAGCCGGGATCTCCCGTGCGGATCTGCTGATCGCCGTCACCGGCTCCGATGAGGAGAACCTGCTTTGCTGCTGCATCGCCAAGAAAGCAGGACACTGCAAGACCATCGCCCGCGTGCGCAACCCGATCTACAATAACGACGTTGCCTTCCTGCGCGATGAGCTCGGGCTGGCCATGATCATCAACCCGGAGCTGATGTGTGCGAACGAGATCGCCCGCATTTTCCAGTTCCCTTCCGCCATCAAGATCGAATCCTTCTCCAAGGGACTCGTGGAGATGATCCACTTCCGTGTCACCGGGGACTGTCTGCTCTCCGGCTACCCCTTGATGAACATCCGCTCCAAGCTCGGCGTGGATGTGCTGATCGCCTGCGTGACCCGCGGGGAGGAACTGATCATTCCGCGCGGCGATTTTGTCTTCCGCGAGGGCGATGTGATTGCCTTTCTCGCCAAGCCGCAGATCACGGCCGAATTTTTCAACAAGATCGGTTTCCAGACCGGTCGTATCCGCACCGCCATGCTGATCGGCGGTGGCAAGATCAGCTACTATCTCGCGCAGCGCCTTCTGCTCGGCGGCATCGACACCAAGATCATCGAGCAGGATTATGACCGGTGCCAGGAGCTCAGCGAGCTGCTCCCCAAGGCGACGATCATCTGCGGAGACGGAACGGATGAAAAGCTGCTGAAGCAGGAAGGCATGGAAAACGTGGACGGCTTTGCCGCTCTGACCGGTCTCGATGAGGAGAATATCCTCGTCAGCCTGCTGGCCAAGAAGATCTCGAAGGCCAAGATCATCACCAAGATCAACCGCATCAATTTCAATTCCGTGCTGGGCGAGCTGCAGATCGATACCACGACCTTCCCCCGCCTGTTGACCGCGGATACCATCGTGCGTTACGCGCGCTCCCTCGACGCCGCCTCCGACAATGTGGAGAATCTCTACCGCATCGAGGACGGCAAGGCGGAAGCCCTCGAATTCTACATCGACAAGGAGAGCCGGGTCACCGGCACCCCCATCGCCGGACTAAGGCTCCGCAACAATCTCACCATCTGCTCCATCAACCGCAAAGGAAGGCTCCTTCTTCCGACCGGTGCGGATTCCCTGCAGGTCGGTGATTATGTCATCGTGGTCACCACCAATCCGGGCATGAATGACATCACCGATATCCTTCAGGCCTGAGCGTATCCTTTCCGAACCGATTATGAAACAAAACCCGAGGTTGTCATGAATATTAACATGGTCTTATATATCATCGGATGGATCCTGGAATTCGAAGCCGCCTTTATGCTTCTGCCCGGGATCGTCGGACTGATTTACGGGGAACCGGCCGCAGCGCTCTCCTATTTCGGAACCGCTGTCTTTACCTTCCTGGCCGGACTGCTTTTCAAGATAAAAAAGCCGCGCACCATGGATCTGTACATGCGCGAAGGCTTTGCCACCGTCGCGCTCGGCTGGATGTCCATGGGACTCTTCGGCGCGATCCCCTTTGTTCTGTGCGGGGATATTCCCAATTATGTAAATGCCGTATTCGAGGCCATCTCCGGCTTTACCACCACCGGAGCGAGCATCCTGAGCGATGTGGAAGCGCTGACGCATGCCGGCCTGTTCTGGCGAAGCTTTACCCACTGGATCGGCGGCATGGGGGTCTTTGTCTTCATCATGGCGATCCTCCCTCTGATGGGCGGCTCCACCATGAACCTGATGAAGGCGGAAAGCACCGGTCCATCCGTGAGCAAGCTGGTTCCGCGTGTCCGCGATTCGGCGAAGATCCTGTACCAGATTTATTTTTACCTGACGATCGTGTCGATCATCGTCTACCTGTTCTGCGGGCTGAACCTCTTTGAGGCGCTCTGCATCTCCTTCGGAACGCTTGGGACCGGCGGTTTCGGCGTCCTGAATACTTCCATCGCATCCTACTCCGCAGCTGCGCAGTGGGCCATCGGCATTTTCATGGTGCTGGCCGGCATCAATTACACGGCATATTTTTACCTGATGCAAAAAGAATGGAAGAATGCCTTTTCCATCGAGGAAGTCCGCTGGTATCTCCTTCTGGTGGTCGTGGCCACATTTGCCATCACCCTGAACATCCGCCCTCTGCACGCCGGTTTCGAGGAAAGCCTGCGCGCCGCGTTTTTCCAGGTGGCCTCCATCGTCACCACCACCGGCTTCTCCACGAAGGACTTTGATCTGTGGCCGAGCTTTTCCAAGATGATCCTGCTGCTTCTCATGTTCATCGGTGCCTGCTCCGGCTCCACCGCGGGCGGCATGAAGATCTCCCGTGTGGTGATCTATATCAAGAGCCTGCGAAAAGAGCTCTCCACCATGGTGCATCCCCGTCTGGTGCGCAAGCTCCGCATGGATGGACATGTGGTGGCCGAGGATACCGTGCGTTCCACCGGTGTCTACCTCATGGCCTATGTCCTGATCCTGGCCGTGTCCGTTCTGCTGATCTCGCCGGACGGATTCGACTTTACCACCAATTTTACCGCGGTGGCGGCTACCTTCAACAATATCGGCCCCGGCCTCGCCGGTGTCGGTCCCACACGCAATTATTTTGATTACAGTGTCTTTTCCAAGATCGTTCTGATCTTCGATATGCTGGCAGGACGCCTCGAACTCTTCCCGCTTCTGATCTTATTCAAAGCAGGGTGTTGGAAAAAATACTGATTCGTGTTATAGTGGTTAGAGATGTCGAACCTGCTTCTGCGGTTCGAAAATAACCATTGGGGGTCCATCCTATGAAAAATATGAATTCGGAAACCGAATCTGCGGAAGATTATCTGGAATCCATTCTGATCATCAACGAAAAAAAGCCCGTGGTCCGCTCCGTGGACATTGCGAACGAGCTCGGATACAAAAAGTCGAGCGTCAGCGTGGCCATGAAGAATCTCCGCGAGAAAAACTATATCACCGTATCCGATGAAGGATATATCTACCTGACGGAGTCCGGTCGCGAGATCGCCGAGATGATCTACGAGCGCCACAAGCTGCTGACCGGATGGCTGATGCAGCTCGGCATTGATCCCGAGGTCGCACAGAATGACGCCTGCCGGATCGAGCATGATCTCTCCAAGGAGACCTTTGCCGCGATCAAGAAGTACGTCGAGACGCACGCCTCCTGACCCGCCCGTCACACAAAAAGCCCGAAGCAAAACGCTTCGGGCTTTTCTTTAATCCGTCCAGGTATTCACATTGTGGTACAGGCGATAATACCCCTTGCCGAGATTCTGCGCTTCGAGCAGGATGTTGAAATGATCCATGCCAAGCGTCTTAAGTGCCGCGTTCACATAGCCGGTCTCATAGGCCCCGGTCCCGTACTCGGACTCGAGCCGGTTAAAGAGCGTCTCCGGAACCACATTGCTGAAATGCTGCTGACCGCTTCCCGCCGCCACCATCTGGGAGAGGCAGTCGGCATAATAATCATTCAGCGTCCATTCCACATCCGCATCCGTCAGCCCCAGGGAAGAAAGCGTCTCCTCCAGGGTCGGAGTCTGACTCTGCTCTCCGGATCCGTCCGCCGTGCCGGAGCCGCCGCCCTGTCCGGAGGAATCTCCCCCGCCGTTGCCGGCATTCCCGCCGCTTCCGTTTCCGCCGTTTCCGCCGCTTCCTCCATTACCGGAGCCGCCGCCCGGGGAGGTATCGACATAGCCTGTATTGGGCCAGTGATCGGGATACCGAAGCGGTTTGGCGGGATCATCGTTGATGTAGAAGGAATAATCCTCGATCTGGGGGCGGATGGTTCCGTCATCCTCCACGGCCACCTCCGCCGTGCCGTCCTCCAGCCCGCGATAGAGGGTCCCCGTGCAGGCCGGGAGCTTCACGGACAGGCTCGTCCGCACATGATTGCCCGCATAATCCACATCCGTTCGGTTGAAATAATCGTAGGTGGAAGGATCCGTATCGTCCCAGGTCGCATCCACGTTGTAATATCCGTCCGAGAGCTTGACGATGTTCCAGGCATGGCTCTCCGTCGTCATGCCCGTGCAGTAATAGCAGGGGATCCCGAGCTTTTGCATCACATACTGAAAGGCTCTCGCGTACCCGGCACAGACCGTCTCTCCTCCGACCAGCGCACTGTAGGCGCTCTGGTCATACGCAGCGCCGTCGCGGTATTCCACGGTCGTGATCAGCGCATCATGCACCAGCTTTTCCTTCGGATAGTCCCCGGCCAGCATCTCCGCGGCCGTCACGATATTCTGTGCCGCCGCCTCGAAGCGTTCCGTCTCCTCCTCCAGGCGATCCGCCAGATCATAGTAGGCCAGGTCCACCTCGACGATATTGCCGCCCTCGAGGTACTTGACCGTGTAGGAGGATTCCACATAGAAAAGCTCCGGGTGGTCGTTCATCACCGCCTCAAAGCAGTCCTGCAGCTTTGCGACGGATACCGCGGTCACGGGCGTAAAGGCCGCCTGAAGCGCCTTTGCGTTCGCAAGGATCTGCCGGTAGATCTTCTGCCCGTCCTCGTCCAGCATGTAATAATACGGGTACATCTCCTCGTCGAAGATCAGATCCTCGCCGGTCTCTCCTTCTCCGACCTCCGAGAGAGAATCGCCCGCTTCCGCTTCGCCGATCTCCTCCTGCTGACCGAAGATCGGCTGGTAGCCGTTCAGATCCGCCACATTTTCCGGCACATCCGTCACTTCTCCCGTCAGCTCGTAGGTCAGATCCGCCAATACCAGCGTTCCCACCGTATTTTCCTGCGTCTGCTGCTCTTCCTTATCCGATTTTTCCAGAAGGCCCTTCACGTTGCCGTCGCCGTACAGGATCGTCGCAAGCGATTGTGTCATGCTCGGATTCATGGCGCAGATCAGCACCACCGTAAATACGGCGATGATCAGCACCAGAAGGGCGCCAAATAATTTTTTCAATGCTTTCATGCCCTTATTTTAGCATTTCGGCAGGGGAAAGAAAACGAATCACCGAAATATTTTTCATTGAAAGGGTACCCCGAAAATGATAAAATACCACTCGGACAGTAACGTCGGTTCCGTTAGGACTTAAGACATGGATAAGGAGGATGTGTATGGACGCTATTACCTGTATTGAGAGTCGCAGAAGCATTCGCAGCTTTGACCAGAGCCGCCCGGTATCCCATGAGACGATCGAAAGAATTGTCGCTGCCGCAGCCTTTGCTCCGAGCTGGAAGAATACCCAGATCACCCGTTACATTGCCCTGGAGGGCGAGGCAAAGGAGAAGCTCGCGCAGTGCACCAATATCTGGCCGAAGAACGGGGATATCATCCGCAGCGCATCCGCTGTCATCGCTGTTACCTTTGTAAGCGGCCGTTCCGGCTATGAGCGGGACGGATCCTTCTCCACTCCGCTGGAGGATCGCTGGCAGTATTTTGATACCGGTATCGCAACGGAGGCATTTCTCCTTGCCGCACATACCGAAGGAGTCGGAAGTGTTGTCCTCGGTCTCTACGACGACAATGCAGCCGACGTGATCGGTGTTCCCGAAGGACAGAAGCTGGTGGCGCTTATTCCCATCGGCTATTATACCGATTCCCCCGCGTGCCCGCCCCGCAAGACGGCAGCGGATTTATTATCCTATCGTTCCTGAACATCAGAGCCGAAGATTTTTTCTTCGGCTCTTTTCCTGCGCGGCCGGGGCGCTTTCCGTTCCGTTTGGCCGCACGCAGGTACCATGGTAAAACCGCATCATAACACAGAAGGAGAAAAAGAATGCGACATCTGATGAGTCCTCTGGACTTCTCGGTGGAGGAACTCGACCAGCTCTTTGATCTGGCCTCCGACATCGAACACACCCCCGAAAAATATGCACACGCCTGCGAGGGCAAGATCCTGGCGACCTGCTTCTACGAGCCCAGCACCCGCACCCGCCTGTCCTTCGAATCCGCCATGACCAGACTCGGCGGAAAGGTCATCGGATTTGCCGACGCCAATTCCTCCTCGGCCGCCAAGGGAGAGAGCGTATCCGACACGATCCGCGTCGTCTCCTGCTACGCGGACATCTGCGCGATGCGTCACCCGAAGGAAGGTGCCCCCATGGTCGCGGCGACCAAATCCCTGATCCCCGTGATCAACGCAGGCGACGGCGGCCATCAGCATCCGACCCAGACCCTGACCGACCTCATGACCATCCGCTCCCTGAACGGCAAGCTCGGAGACTTTACGATCGGCCTGTGCGGCGATCTGAAATTCGGCCGCACGGTTCACTCCCTGATCAATGCGCTGGTGCGCTACGAGGGGATCCGTTTCGTCTTCATCTCCCCCCAGGAGCTGCGCGTTCCCGATTACATCACCGACATGCTCTGTGAGAAAGGCATCCCCTACACCGAGGAGATCCGCCTCGAGACCGTAATGCCCGACCTGGATCTGCTCTACATGACCCGCGTCCAGAAAGAGCGCTTCTTCAACGAGGAGGATTATGTACGTCTGAAGGATTTCTACATCCTCGATAAGGCAAAGCTCTCCCTGGCAAAAGAGAATATGCTGGTGCTCCATCCCCTTCCGAGAGTCAACGAGATCTCCGTGGACGTGGATGAGGATCCGCGCGCAGCCTATTTCAAACAGGCACAATATGGCGTATACGTGAGAATGGCACTGATCCTGACCCTTCTGGGACTTGCAAAATAGGAGAAAAGATATGCTGAATGTAGGAAAAATCGAAGAAGGCTTTGTGCTTGACCATATCCAGGCCGGCAAAAGCATGGATATCTATGAGCACCTCGGCCTGGACAAGATGGACTGCACCGTGGCCATCATCAAGAATGCCCGCAGCAAGATCATGGGCAAAAAAGACATCCTGAAGGTGGAATGTGACATCGAGACCCTGGATCTGGACGTGCTGGCCTTCATCGACCACAATATCACCATCAATGTGATCAAGAACGGCGAGATCGTGGAAAAGCGCGTGCTGGCGCTTCCGAAGGAAGTCCGCAATGTCATCCGCTGCCACAATCCCAGATGCATCACCTCCATCGAGCAGGGACTTCCCCATATCTTCGTCCTCGCCGATGAGGAGAAGGAAATCTATCGCTGCAAGTACTGCGAAGAGAAATATTCCGGCAAGGAATTCCGGAAATAAGCCCTTCTTTCGCCTGTTGACATACTGTCATTAAGTGAATATGCATAGTAAAACACCCGATCCGGCCGGCTTATATGACCGGCCCATCGGGTGTTTTCTTCTGCCATTATTTCTTATTCTCGTCAAATCCGGACACGTTCGCATCGGAGACATTATTCTTATACGTCTTTTCGATGTTTCGTCCATCCAGATCGTGATCCGGCTTTCTGCGGACGTTTTCCTTGATCTCCTCCAGGTATTCCCGGTACTTCGGCGAAGCCACCATGCCCGGATTACCGCGCAGGGAGCTGCGCATCAAAAAGTCACGCACATTGGAGAGCCGCAGATGCTCCTCCGTCATCTGACGGAACCGCAGCACCAGCTCGCCGATCTCCTCCCGGCTCTTCTGGATCGTCTCGCTCGGAGAAACCTCCGTCGCCGCCTGCTTCAGGGCGCTGAGCTTGGACTCGGCGCTCTCCTTCCAGGACTTCCAGGTATTGGACGTATTCTCCTGAAGGGAACTCCCCAGCTCGTCCAGCTTCTGGGAGATCGCCTCCTTTCGCCGCTCCAGATCCTGCGCGTTCAGTGCGATGATCACATCCATGCGCTTTTGCAGATGTCCCATCTCCACCTTCACCTGCTCCATGCGGACCAGGATATTGCGCAGATCGATGGCCGCCTTGAAGGACATGCCGAAATCAATGAAAAATCCGGCCATCACCACAAGCGTCACCGGGGTCAGCACCGCGGAGGATACGGACAGTACCACATGCTCCACCGGCCGGTGGATCAGCTGCGTAAGGAGCAGGGTAAATGCGCCCCAGGCGAGACTCGAGGTCAGGCAGATATGTCCGTTCAGGTTGAACTTCTGATTGGAATAATCCCAGTACCGGACCTTGAAGATCGCCTCCATCAGCGCGCCCGTCACATATTCCAGCGCGGTGGCGCCAAGCATCCCCACGAGAAAGATCAGGGGCAGATTCCCATTGCAGGGCGAAGCACAAAAGAGCATCACGATCGCTCCCGACCCGTAGATTGGCAGGAAGGGTCCGCGGATAAAGCCGCGGTTGGTAAGATGCTTCTCCTTCACCGATACATAGCTCGACTCCCAGACCCAGCCGATAAAGCAGTATATGAAGAAAAAACAGATCCACTGGATCGCAGTATAATGATACATATGCAAGCCTCACAAAAGCACAGCCCGCCACCGGACGCAATCCGCAGGGCGGGCTGATTCTCTGAATATTCCACTCGTCAGTTGAAGGATATGATCGCATCCTTCGGCTCTCTCGATTTCTCGATCTTCACCGCGTGCAGAACCGGTCCCTCTCCCTCATAATCCTTGAAAAATTCCTTGGTCACGGTAGCCGTCACCACGACCCAGTCGCGGTCCTGAATCTCCTCCGCCTTATCATATTCGCAAGCATAGCCGAGGAACGCCATATCCTCCGCGCAGCAGGTCATCGCCATCCGTCCGGGGATGAAATACCCTTTCGGAAAATCCAGCGGACGCATGCAAAGCGCCTGGAAAACGATGGTCTTGCCGACATAGCGCTCCGCATGATCCATCGCGTCGAGGTACCAGATGCCGTAGGTCTTGGAATCCAGCACAATCTCCTTCTGATCGAGGCTGTAGGGCAGATCCTCTTCGAAGATCTCATTGATCTCCCCCTGCGCATCCTCAAAGACCACATCCGCCGAAGGTGCCACGGCCTTCACATTTCTCCGGTAGGAAGGCAGCTGATCCCGCACGGTGTCGCAGCGGTTGAAGATGATCAGTTCGGACCCGCGAAGCTGCTCCGCCAGCAGACTCTTCATGTTCGAGTAATACATCGGGAAGGTAGCTCCGTCGATGATCGTGATCTGCTGATCGACGCGCCAGTTCCAGGGCATCTTGATATTTTTCGCGTTCCACATCCCGTTCCACTCGATGATGATGCGGTCCGGTTTGTATTCCTTCTCGAGTCTGGTCAGATTCGCCGGCGTAAAGGCCTCCTCCTCCGGGATCAGCACGAGATCCGTGCGGCTCCGCTCCAGAAGAGCGGTCTCATACTCGTTCTCTCCCTCCTCACACAGAAGGAGCAGCGTTCTGCCCTTGATCTGAAAGTAGCTCTGATTCAGTGTAAACTTGATAAATTCCGTCTTCCCGGCCTCGAGAAAACCATTGATCATATATACGGATTTTGTCTTCATGCGAACAGCTCCTTCAGCTTATCTTCCTTCAGCTCCGAGCCGATGACGCAGATCTTGCCGGTTACCTGAGGCTTGCCCTCACGGATGTTCTGCTCTTCGGGAACATAATCGTAATAGATCCAGGTGCCGTCCTGCGCGGGAACCATGCCCTTCGCACGAAGGATCACGCCGTAATCGCCGCTGTCAAGCGCCGAGAGGATGGATGCGATGCGCTCCTTTGTGAACTTGACGGGGCTCTCGATGCCCCAGCTCGTGAAGATCTCATCCGCATCATGTCCATGATGGTGATGATGATGGTGATGATGCTCATGCTCCTCATCCTCGTCCTCATCGTCGTGATGATGGTGGTGATGGCACTCATGCTCCTCGTCCTCATCGTCGTGATGATGATGGTGGTGGCAGCATTCATGCTCCTCGTCCTCATCATCGTCGTCGTGGTGATGGTGGTGGCACTCATGCTCCTCATCCTCGTCATCGTCGTCATCGTGATGGTGGTGATGGCAGCAGCACTCCCCGTCCTCATCGTCATGATGATGGTGATGATGATGTGCATGCTCCTCCGGATCCTCTCCGTCGGGCACTTCCTTTGCCTTCTCCATCATCTCCGCCAGCAGATCATCGATCTTGTCCGCGCCCTCGATCGTGGCCAGCACGTCCTTGCCGTCGAGCTGATCGAGCGGCGTTGTGATGATCGTCGCCTGCGTATTGTGCTCGCGGATCAGAGCCACCGCTTCCTGGATCTTCTCATCGGAAGCCTTGTCCGTGCGGCTCAGGATGATCGTTCCCGCGTACGCGATCTGGTTGACGAAGAACTCGCCGAAGTTCTTGATATACATCTTGGCCTTGGAGGCATCCACGACAGCGACCGCGCTGTTGATCTGTACGTCCAGATCCGCTGCGACACGCTCGATCGCCTTCAGGACATCGGAAAGCTTGCCGACACCGGAGGGCTCGATCAGGATCCGCTCAGGAGCGTAGGTGGAGATCACTTCCTTCAGAGAAGCGCCAAAGTCACCGACCAGGCTGCAGCAGATGCATCCCTGGCTCATCTCCTTGATCTCGACACCGGCATCCTGCAGAAATCCGCCATCGATGGCGATCTCGCCGAATTCATTCTCGATCAGCACCGTCTTGCTGCCGTCCATAGCCTCTCCGAGAAGCTTTTTGATCAGTGTGGTTTTACCCGCCCCCAGGAAACCGGAAAATACATCAATCTTTGTCATTTCTTACGCCTTCTTTCTTATACATTTGAAACCTTGTCTATCTTAATAATGAGTGGGACGATAAGCCGAGTTCTGTCGTGTGTGATCATCTATCTAGTACGACTGTCGCCAGCCGCATCAAGCGACCTACCTGAAAGACGGCCGGGCCGGCCTTAACCTTTCTGTTTGGTCTTGCTTCGGATGGGGTTTACACAGCCGGCTGCGTTACCGCCGCCGCGGTGGTCTCTTACACCGCCTTTTCACCCTTACCCGGTTACCCGGGCGGTTCTTTTCTGTTGCACTATCCTGGGAGTCGCCTCCACCAGACGTTATCTGGCATCCTGCCCTGTGAAGCCCGGACTTTCCTCACCCCGCTTGCGCGGGCCGCGATCACATGTCCCACTCACTGTTAATTCATTATACGTTAAAGCAGCTTCCGCCGACGAATTCACGGCAGATGGAGTTATTTGGAAGGAATTCGCTGGGCACGCTTAAGAAGTAGTCCAGGAATTTCAGCAGCCGCTTGGCCTCGAAGTACTCCGGTTCGTCCTTGCCGATCTCGAACAGGAGCGGCTCCGCGAAGGGCTTGAGGCAGGCCAGCTCATAGATCAGCACCGAATTGAACATGGCATCCGCCTGCTCCTGGAAGGGGAAGATATTCTCCTCCTCGCCGCGGCGAACGGAAGCCCACATGCCAAGCGTACGCTTTGCATCGGATCCGCGGGTCCGCGCGTCACGCACCATCCGGCGGATCAGTCTTGCGTCCGTCGTGGAGATGCGGTTGTGCTCATCCACATTGATGCTGGTAAGGGCGGAGATGTAGATCTTGTACTTGCTCTCATTCGGCAGCGCGTAGGACATCTTCTCGTTCAGTCCGTGGATGCCCTCAATGACGAGGATGTCATCTTTTTCCAGCTGCAGGTAATGTCCGTTGTACTCTCTGCGCCCGATCTTGAAATTGAAGGTCGGAAGTTCCACGCGCTCTCCATCCAGGAGCTTCAGCATATCCTCGTTGAACTTCACGGTATCGATGGCCTCGATGCATTCAAAATTGTAATTGCCGTCCTCATCGAGCGGGGTCTGCTCCCGGTTGACAAAATAGTCATCCAGCGCGATCGCATGCGGCTGCATGCCCAGCGTGCGCAGCTGGATCGACAGACGGTGCGAGAAGCTGGTCTTGCCGGAGGAGGAAGGTCCAGCGATCATCACGAATTTGACGCCGCCCCTGGCCACGATCTCCTTCGCGATCTCGCCGATGCGACGCTCCTGCTCCGCCTCCTGTACCAGGATGAGGTCGTTCATGCCGCCCTTGCAGATGCGGTCGTTCAGATCGCCCACATTCAGGAGCCCGATCTGCTTGCACCATTCATGGGTGCTCTGGAACGTCTGATAAAGCTTCATACGCTCCTCGAAAGGATCCACCACTGTCGGCGTCTTCGCCCGCGGCAAAAGCAGCATATAGCCTGTGCCGTAATGAATGAAATCAAAATATTTCACATAGCCGGTGCGGGGCAGCATATAGCCGTAGAAATAATCATAGTACCCGTCCAGCTCATAGATATTGACACGGGAGCTGCGGCGATACTTGAAAAGACGCACCTTATCCCGCATCCCGCAATCGTCAAAAAGCGCGATCGCCTCATCAATGGGAAGCGAACGCTTCATGTAGGGGATGTCCCGCGCTACGAGCTCTTCCATCTTCGCCTTGATCTGCGCGGCTGCCTCCTCCGAAACCGGAATCAGATCCGACACATTCAGGAACAGACCGTTCCCGATGGAAAAATCGAGGCGGACCTTATTGGCCACCTCTGCGCCGTACAGCTCCTGAATCGCCTTGATGGTCAGCATGATTGCCGCGCGTACATAGGTCTGGTGGCCGATCTTATCCTTCAGGGTAAAGAAGCTGACATCGCTGTCGCGTTCCACCCGCTTGAACAGTTCCCGGATCTTGCCCGAATCGGATACCGCCGCGATCGGACTGTCAAAATACTTCTGATAATCGCGTGCCACATCCTCCCAGGTCGTCCCCTTCGGATATTCTTTCAGTTCCCCGTCGATGTTCAGTGTAAATGTACTCATCTGTCCCTTTACCTGCCATTTCGTAATATTTTTATGCTACCGGTTCAGATCCCGCCTTCCGGAGTGCCTGCCGCCTTTTGGTTCAGGTCCAGCGCTTCCCCGAGTTCCCGGATGCGCTCCAGCGGAGGATCCGCAAGTTTTTTGAGAGACTCCTGCAGCCCCGCAAGCTCCGTCCGCTCCCATTTCAGGTATTCCCGCAGTCCCCGGTCCTCCTCGAGGAGATCCTCCCCATAGGAAAAGCACAGATCCCCGTACCGGCTTTGCCGCCGCATCGCCTGCTCCGCTTCTTCCGCGGACGGGAGTGGCGTCACCAGCATCGGGAAATACCACTTGCCTTCCTCGCACAGGACCTCGCTTCGCAGAAGCACGTACCCGTTTCCCTTTAAGAATCTCCGGAAATGCGCCAGTTCCGACTGCGGCTGCAGCACGAGAAACCGCATCTGCTTCGCCGTCTCTTCCCCTTCGGTCAAAATCCGTTCCATCAGGGCGCCGCCCATGCCTGCAATGACACATCCGTCACATTCTCCGGATGCAAGACCGGAAAACCCGCCGGCAAGCCGCGTCTCGATCCGGTCCGACAGACCCGCCTGCGCGATATGCTCCTTTGCCCGCTCCAGCGGTCCTTCCCGCAGATCGGAAGCGATCACATGCTCCGCGATCCCTTCCCGGACCAGCTCCAGAGAGACAAACCCGTGGTCACAGCCGATGTCCGCGATGCACAGCGCACCCGTTCCGGCGCCCGCGAGGGCTTCTGTCCCCGTCCGTAGCCTTGCCGCACCGACCGCAGCCAGATCGACCAGCTGCTGCATCCGCGCGGAGGCTAATCCCTTCCGGTTCCCAACCGTTCCATCCATATCCGCTCTTACTCCAGATAATCCTTCAGCTTCTTGGAACGGCTCGGATGACGGAGCTTGCGCAGCGCCTTTGCCTCAATCTGACGGATGCGCTCACGCGTGACATTGAATTCCTTGCCGACCTCCTCGAGGGTGCGGGCACGACCGTCATCGAGACCGAAGCGAAGCCGCAGCACCTTCTGCTCTCTCTCCGTCAAAGTCTCGAGCACTTCCCCGAGCTGTTCCCGCAGCAGCATCTGGGTCGCCGCATCCGCGGGTGCGGGCACATTGTCATCCTGAATGAAGTCGCCGAGATGGCTGTCCTCCTCCTCACCGATCGGAGTCTCCAGGGAGACCGGCTCCTGCGAGATCTTCAGGATCTCACGGACACGCTCCACCGGCATATTCATCTCCACCGCGATCTCCTCCGGGCTCGGCTCCCGACCGAGCTCCTGCAGGAGCTGACGACTGACACGGATCAGCTTGTTGATCGTCTCCACCATATGTACGGGGATACGGATCGTACGCGCCTGGTCCGCGATGGCTCTGGTGATCGCCTGACGGATCCACCAGGTCGCGTAGGTCGAGAATTTGTATCCCTTAGTATAATCGAATTTTTCCACGGCCTTGATCAGACCCAGATTGCCCTCCTGGATCAGATCCAGGAAAAGCATTCCGCGGCCGACGTAGCGCTTTGCAATGCTGACCACCAGACGAAGGTTCGCCTCGGCCAGACGCTTTTTGGCCTCCTCATCGCCTTTTTCCATGCGCTTTGCAAGGTCGATCTCCTCATCCGCCGTCAGAAGGGGCACCTTGCCGATCTCCTTCAGGTACATGCGGACCGGATCCTCAATGCTGACACCCTCCGGCACGGACAGATCGATATTTTCCATATCGACCTCTTCCTCTTCGGACAGATCCAGCTCCTCCTCGTCCTCTTCGGGAATCTCATCCTCCATACGGATGACATCCACGGAATTCGCATCGAGGAATTCGAGCACCTTGTCGAAGCCGTCCTCGTCCAGGGACAGATCCGCAAAATAATCCACGACCTCCTGATACTCCAGGACATTCTTCTTTTTCTTGGCCAGCGCCTGCAGAGCATGAAGCCGCTCCTCAAATTTCTCCTTGGCGCTATCCTCCTCGCGGATCTCTTCGTTCTCCTGCTCTACTACCTCTACCGGTTGCTTTTTCTTAGCCATTAATGTTTATCCCTTCCCACTAAAATTTTTAAAACAGATCTCTGCGACGCAGATCCTCCAGCTCCTTTTTGCGCCGGATCGTCTCCATCACATGCTCCATGGACTTATCCCCGGTATCCTGTGAGAATACCAGATAGCTGTTCTCCCGCACCTTGAGGATCAGGTCCCGCAGTGCTTTCCTTCGATCCTGCTCCGTCTCCGTCTCGGGGAGCTGCGCCTGCAGGATATCGGCCACATCGCTTTGCTCTTCCTCCGTGAACTGATTCAGGAGGGAGGCCGGTTGCAGCGTACCGGCTTCCATTCCCCGGTACACGAGCTCTGCCACCCGCGCGTAGAGCCCTTCCGTGTAATCCTCGACCTTTACGTACTTCGAGATCACCGGGTAGAGGCCCGGGTCATCCGTCAGATACGTGAGCAGCATTTTCTGAGCGACGGAGGATGCATCCTCGCGCTTTCGCTTCGCCTGCGTGGGCTTCGGCCGGACATACCCGGATACTTCCTCCGGATGTCCGATCAGCTCCGACACCTTGCGGCCGATGGCCTCCGCGTTCATCCCGTACCGCTCGCAGACCGCCAGCAGATAATTGTTCCTGGCCAGTTCATCGGGGACCGCCGCGAGCAGTTCCGACACCCTTGTCTGAAACGCCGTACGGGAATCGGGATCCTGCTGATCCACCTTTTCATATTCCACCCGCGCCTGGAACAGGAAGCTGTTCTCCGCGTGGTCGATCCGGTCCTGAAACGCTTCGCGCCCGTTCGCCTTGATGAATTCGTCCGGATCCTTCTGCGGGCGCATATCGATCACCTTGCAGACCAGCCCCGCCTCCCGGCACAGTCCGATGGCGCGCAGCGCCGCCGTGACTCCCGGTCCGTCCGTATCGTAGGCCAGGTAGATCGTATTCCGGTCCTTGTGCCTTCGCAGGAGATTCGCCTGCTCCTCGGTGAAAGCCGTTCCCAGGGATGCCACTGCCTGGTCAAACCCGGCCTGGTGCATCGCGATCACATCCATATACCCCTCGCAGAGAATGAAATTCCCGGCCCTGGAACGCCTTGCGATGTGATACCCGTACATATTTTTGCGTTTATTGAAAAAATCCGTCTCGGGCGAATTCAGATACTTGGGCTTCGCATCGCCCATCACGCGCCCGCCGAAGGCGATCACATGCCCGCCGGCATCCTGGATCGGGAACATCACACGGTTCCAGAAAGGGCTCGTCAGGCCTTCCTTCTCACTGAACGAAGCCAGTCCCGAGACGCGGATATCCGCATCCTCATGTCCCTTGCTCCGCAGAAAATCGATCACCTGACGACCGTCCACACCGGCGAAGCCGAGGCCGAATTTCCGGATCGTCTCATCCGAAAGCTGCCGGCCCTTCAGATACTCCAGCGCTTTCGCGCCGTGCGGCCGGTGCAGCTGCTGGTAAAAATAATTCGCCGCGTCCTTGTTGATATTCAGGATCCGCTCCCGCTGCTGTGCTCTCGCGCGCTCGGCGCCGGACTCCTGCTCCTGCGGAAGCTCCACGCCCCCGCGCTCCGCCAGGGCCCGCACCGCCTCCGGGAAGGTCATATTTTCATATTGCATCATGAAGCGGAACACATTCCCGCCCTCGCCGCAGCTGAAGCATTTGTACATCTGCTTGCGCTCACTGACCGAGAAGGATGGATTGTGATCGTTGTGGAACGGGCACAGGCCGACGTAATTGGCCCCCTGCCTCTTCAGACTGACATAGGATGAGATCACATCCACGATATTGTTGCGGGAACGTACCTCCTCGATGATCTCATCGGAATAGTACATTCGTCTTCCCCTCAAAGTTCCCAGGATTTGGGAATAAACAGTTCATTGTACGTATTGATGGCATAACGGTCCGTCATGGAACCGACAAAATCACACACGACCCTGGGCAGCTCCTCGCCGCGCTCCAGCAGCTGCAGGTACTCCTCCGGCATCTGCTCCTGATGCTCCAGATAATACTTATACAGCGTCTCTACCAAAGCTTCCGCCTTGCTCTCCTCGCTCTTGGCGACCGGATTCGTGTAGACCGCCCGAAACATGAACTGACGGATCGCCTGCATGGCGCTTCCGACCCGGTCCGACATCCGGATATCGTCGATGCCCGAACTGTTCGTGATGATGTCATGCATCAGCACGTCCAGCCGCTCTCCCGGCGCAGAACCCAGCACCGCACGGATCTGGGACGGTACGTCCTCCTCCGTCAGGATCCCCGCACGCACCGCATCGTCCATGTCATGGTGAATGTAGGCAATCTTATCCGAGAGGCGCACCACACGCCCTTCCAGCGTGTGCGGCATCAGGCTCATCTGATGATTCAATATCCCGTCCCGGACCTCCCAGGTCAGGTTCAGACCCTGTCCGTCCTTTTCCAGAAGCTCCACCACCCGCACGCTCTGCTCGTGATGCTTAAAGCCCAGCGGACAGATCCGGTTCAGAGCCCGCTCTCCGGCGTGTCCGAAGGGAGTATGCCCCAGATCATGCCCCAGTGCGATCGCCTCGGTCAGGTCCTCATTGAGCCGCAGCGCCTTGGCGATCGTCCGCGCATTCTGCGATACCTCCAGCGTATGCGTCAGACGGGTGCGGTAATGATCCCCTTCGGGATTCAGGAAAACCTGCGTCTTATCCTTCAGTCTTCGGAAAGATTTGCTGTGCAGGATGCGGTCGCGGTCTCTCTGGAAGACCGGACGGATGTCGCATTGCGGCTCCTCCCGGTCCCGTCCCCGCGACATCGCGCTCAGGGATGCATAGGGACTTAAATACTCTCGCTCTCTCTGTTCCAGGCTCTCTCGGATGGTCATGTTTACCTCCATAAACGGAAACAGTCACAATAGTATTATTCAAACAGGGCGGCCAAAATCCTTTTTTTGGAAGGGAAAAGTTGAGGCGGCAATAAGACACGAAAAAGGCGCCAAGCGAATGCTTAACGCCTTAGTGTGCAGGAAAAGAGACTCGAACTCTCAAGGGGTTGCCCCCCCACGGACCTGAACCGTGCGCGTCTACCAATTCCGCCATTCGTGCGCGACAACAGAGATATATTACCAC
>JAEEGH010006416.1_pt1 | contig 28863 bp, 22 predicted proteins | sample 9134181 | NCBI WGS metagenome assembly JAEEGH01 (sample SAMN16246544, study PRJNA631951) | gut metagenome | biome: gut microbiome; feature: rumen; material: DP-attached | host: Bos | place: Iran: Karaj | collected 2018-10 | reverse complement strand
ATACACAGGTGGGCATCAATAACGCCATGCAGCTGACCCCAGCCTCTCATGCCTTATACGCGATAGGCCAAAACTACCCAGAGCCTTAAGGCTATGGATATTCAAATACAAACTCATAGAGGGGCACTCGTTATTTTCGGGTGCCCCTCTATAAATTTATAATCGGCTCCTCAAGGTGTTCCTCTTGTTTCGTCTTATTGTTTTTACTCCACTTTATTTACTCATAGTTTATTTGCAAGGCTTGTAAATAATACTTTTTAGATCAAAACTTGCTTATACCAGAAAAATGATGTATCTTTGCATCCATGAATGCTAAAGGCCAAGAAGTTATATATACCTTTTATAGGTTAGGACCAAGTTTTATCACTTGGTTTTATCCGATAGACCAGACCCCTATCGAAAAGGAAATACTTGATCCTATGGGTCAGATAGGCACTGAAGATTTTGAAGATTTCCCTGGTGCAATAGAGCATTTGAATCCCTTTGATCCTAAATGGTTCCTCAAAGAGGAGAATGAATTAGTCTGCCAGCTCCTAATTGAAAATTTGGTTTATCTATCAGATGTTTTTGGTATGAATGGAGCCTATTCGCTGCAAGCGGCACTTGCTAAAGATCCAGATGAAAGCATATTCCGTTACAGACTTGGTGCAATGGGTGGTAGTCCTGAGTGTATGGTGGGCTATGGTCAGATGATGTGTAGAAAAGGATATGTTACTGATGGATGGGAGTGGATAGAGAAAGGTGCAGAAAAGGGCTGTGAGATGGGCATGCTGCTTGCCGCCATTTCTTATCAGTATGGCACGATGTCAGCCATTGACTACGAGAAAGCTGCATATTTCTATCGTCGTGCCATTAAGGAGTTTCATAGTTTTTACGCCTTCATGAATTACGGCGTGATGTTCATTGAAGCCAACTGTTGTCATTCGGCTCTCTATACATTAGGGCATGCGATGAAGCAGAAAGAACGTTATGAAAGACTTCTGGAAGATAAAGACGCCACTAATCTGCTCACTAATTACAAATCATGTGAAGCATTACTTCAATTCCCTTATGAGGAACGCCCTAAGCATATTGCCATAGAGTATCATGCGCCAGAGCTTGATAGCCAATACTGTTACAAAGGCGAAGCTCCCAAGACGATAGGAGCTAATGGGGAGAAACCACAGCCTTGGTGTCCTGAAGACAAGAGGCTTGTTCCTACTGACGTTGAGGAACGTGATAGCTATCAGGCAAAGATAAAGGGAAGGGAAGTAATGATGGAGATCGATGAGAAGTATCGCATCTACCTGAAGTATGATGACGGAACACCAATTGCAGAAGTCAAGATGCCTGCCTTGCCAAAGGCTCTCTACTTCGTATTCCTTAATCACCCTGAGGGCTTCCCTCTAAAGCATCTCATCGACTATCGCGAGGAATTGCTCTCGTGGTATCGTAAACTCTCAAATCGCAAGAACGCAGAGAAGTATATTGATAAATTGGTAGACTCAACTGACAACTCTGCAAATGAGAAAATTTCTCGTATTCGTGAAGCATTTGAGAATGCTTCAAGATGTTTAAACATTTCTTGTGTTTCCTTCATTCCTACAGGTTCGAAAGGTGAGTTATACAGCATCCACAATAAAGAAAAATGTTGTAAGGGGTAGGATTTTATTAGTAATTGATAGTGCTATTTTTAATGGATATTTACAATGAATGATATTTTTACTGATAGTAGATTTGAAGAAGTACAACAATTGACGAACTTAGTATTCCTTGTTAAATCAAATCAGAAATACGGTGTCTATCGAACGGATATACTGTCTTTGATAATACCATGTGAGTATGATTCTATAAAATATGAAGGGTATGACTTCGTATTACTGGAAAAAAGCGGAAGATGGGGAGCCAAAAGTATTTTATCATCAAATGACACTGAATATCAGGAACGAAAAGTCAATATAGCAACCATTTATATGGATATTAAAGTTTTAGAGGCAAGTAATTTGTCGTTTAGTGTGAAAGTTGACCCTAAATTCATATCTCCTTATTTCCAAGACAAAACTAAAGGTTATACAATAATTGGAAAAGATGGTGAGGTAATATATGAATTTGACCGATTACTGTGGTCTAACTTTAAATCTGAATATGTGGATTCTCATTCCAAATTCTATTCTTTATCTCTAATTAAAACATCATTTAGGGGGAAATTCGGATTTATCTCTTTGTCAGGGTATGTTAGTGTGCCTTTTAAATACGATGAGATAGAGGACCGATTAGATGGTGATTTCAATGTTAGGATTGGTAATTCTTGGGGCGTTTTAGATAGAGATGGTCGTGAATATGTTGCAATAAAATATAATTTTAAAATTCCAAAATTAATTAATAATGCTATTGTTGAAGATTCGATTTCACACAAGAGAGGAATGTTGTCATCATCTGGGGTTGAGATAGCACCAACAATTTACGATTGGCTTTTTCCTTTAGGTGATTTCTATTTCTTTGGATTTGGTGGAGAAGTCATTGATCACATTTGTGAAGATTATAATTTTTTGGGAGAAAAGATTTCTGGCGGAATCTGGGGCTGTATGGATAAAACAGGAAAAATTATAATAGACGCTAAATACCCTAGTTACCAAGTTATAAATAATTATATTTTGGCAGAAAGTTCGAATTGTGGTTATCCAAAATATGATTTATACAGTTCAAAAGGAGAACTTATTATGGGAGGTTTTTCTCTATTTGAGAAAATAGAAAATGGGTTTCTTTTCTTTTTTGGTAGACCCTATGATGAATCTATTGGTCGGTATAAAAGTGATAAAAATAAATACTTGGAAAAATATGGTCGTTGGCTCTGCTTAGATGAAAATCTTATTTCAATAGATGGCTTCCTCCACCAATTCAAGAAAGGTTTTATTGGAGATGTAAAAAGAGAAGTAAAAGATGGGAAAGCAAAAGATACATATAATATGCCACTCGAATTACTGAAAAAAGAGAAACCAAAAGTATATAAAAATTATTTGATATATAAAGACGGCAAAAAGGAATGGGCAACTAATATAGTGAGCCGAGAATCATCATGGGTTTATGATGAAATCAAATTCATTGATGATGAATTGATGTTAGTTAGAGAGGGTGACAAATTTGACTTAACTAGGTTTACTTCGATTGCTATTGACCCTGCCTATTCGTTAATCACATTGCCTGTAGATGGTAAATACTTTGCAGTACAAACAATCGAAGACCGGAATTGCAGAGTGGAATTAGTTGATGTTGATGATAAAGAGAAGTCTCCTCAAATCGCAATTTCGTGTTGTTTATATGAGGATTTATTACAATATGTAAAGAAGGGGAAATTGCTAATTGTTAAAAAACAAGATGAAAACGATAATAATATTATACGGACTGTACCTGATTTGTCTATTTTTGACAATAGTTTTGTGAAAAATCTACATTTGGAAATAGATAACCAATCATACCTTAGAAAAGAGATAGTATATTGGTTCTCTAAAGATATTGAAAACTATGTTAATAGGGATTCCTCATTCCAATACAATCCTTCTGAAGACTATGATTACGAAAAAGATACTTGGGATGCAATGACAGGCGGCATGTATGGGGATTATCCCGGGGGCGATATTGATTATGAGTTTTTAGGAGAATAGTTCTTATACAAATACAATTATTATGAAGAAAGGGAGCAAACGGCATGGTTATCAATTGAAGAATAAATATAAGAAAAGTCTTAGGAATAACCTTCTTAAGGAGATATTATTACTTTCAAAAGATAATGTAGAATCGTTATCATATACGTTGCCAGTATTAAAATGTGAAGATGTTTTATTTCAAGACAGTAACAATTACTGTGATGCTAACATAAACAATACGTATTCAAATAATGAGGTATTGATTAGTCAGGGTTATATCAGCACTGCTATTTTACTATTACGTGTTATTAAATATTCTAATAGTAATTTAGTAAAAGATAGTTATATTTTCCCTTCTCTATTTTGCTTTAGACAATACTTAGAATTAATAATGAAAGATTCCATTCTAAAATATAGGAATGGAAGAAATGAATTATCAAAAGGAGAGTGTAACTTGGGCACTCATAATTTGCTTGGTTTATGGAATGATTTAAAAACATATTTTGATAAGCAAGATAATGTTACGAAGAATGTAGAAAGACTTATCAAAGAACTCTATTCTTACGATGATAATGGTGAAGCTTTTCGTTATGATTATAAATTAAATGATTATGAGAATAAAATCTCATCTGTGAAAATAAATAAGTTTGTGGATATTGACCTTTTACTTACAAGGATGTTACAGCTATATCGTTTTTTTGAGTGCATTAATAGTGATGCATATAGATGTCAAGAAGATATGTGTAATGAGTGAGTTGTTTGATAGATTAAACAAAAAAGGAATATTTATTATGGAACTATTTGGATTATTATTCGCATTTCTTTTGGTACTTCTCTACAAATTACTTAATAAGATTGTACCTGATGAAGATAAAAACAAGGATAAGAGGTCTGATATAGAAAGGTGGGAAGATCATAATTATTATAGGGGATAATTCTCACAAATATTGCAGAAGATGTATAACATTTCTAAATTTTGCATACTATATAGGTAGAAAGAACCGATTAATGATTAATTTTGCATGCATGATATGACAACAGACAAAAAGGAATTGCAGATGAGTGAAGATTTTGACTCTTTGGTCAGACGTATACAGAACACAAGTGATGTCCTGCAGCAAGACGCTCGATTGGTCATCAATCGGAATGTCACCACACGTGCATGGCTGACAGGCTTTTATATTGTAGAATATGAACAGCACGGAAAGGATCGTGCAAAGTATGGCGATAAACTGCTAAAACGTTTGGCTGAACAATTAGATGACAAAAGCTTCAGCCTTGCCAGTCTGAAGAATTATAGGCAATTCTATCTTTATTATCCTGAGATAGCACGACCTATAGCAGACTATTTACAGCATAAGACTCAAAAAAGCCAATCACTGATTAGCCTTTTTCAACAGCAAGGAAATCAGAGACTTATAAAAAGCCAATCACTGATTAGCCTTTCTGATGGATCACAATCAGATATTGTTTCTGAGGATGGATTTGCTATTATAGCGGAAAATGGGAATGTGATAGCTGCTCCTGATATGGTATTTAATAGATTATCTTTCACACATATAGCGCAGTTGATACACTTGAATGACCCTCAGAAAAGAGCATTTTATGCCATCGAAGCCATGCGTGGACCATGGAGTGTGAGAGAACTTCAGCGGCAGATAGACAGCAATTACTATGAACGTAGCGGTTGGAGCAAGAAACCAGAACTGTTGGCAGGCAAAGTTAGTAACAAAGCTGAGAAACCCTCTTTTAGAGGTGAACTGAAATCGCATTATGTGTTCGAATTCTTAGGACTCGCAGCAAGAAACACGATCGAGGAGGATGTGTTGGAGCAGAGTCTCATTGATCATCTGGAAGAATTCTTGTTAGAATTAGGAATGGGCTTCTGCTTGGAAGCACGACAGAAGAAATTGCTTATCGATGATCGCTACTACAAGGCAGACTTGGTGTTTTACCACAGAATATTGAAGTGTCATTGTATCGTAGACTTGAAAGGGCATCGCCTGGATTATGCGGATGTCGCTCAGATGAATATGTACATAGAGTATTATCGCAAGAACTATATGCAACCTGATGACAATCCGCCTGTAGGTCTGCTTCTCTGTACAGAGTATGGACAGGAAATGGTGGAATACTTGTCACCCTTCATCGATCCACAATTATTTGTTGCGCAGTATGAACTTCAATTGCCCAGCAAGGAGAAGATGAAGGAATTCCTGTTGAGGGAAAACAGAGAATAATTTATTTTGAAATTTACAAGCCTTGCAAACGGAAATCGCTTGCAAGGCTTGATTTTTATTTGTACTTTTGCAGCAGAAACATTCATTTTGAACAAAAGTATAAATGTATGATTAGGAAGAATTATAGTCGCAGAGTATTTCTGATTGAGGTTATCCAAAACGAAAAAGTTCTTGGCTACTATGCTGGAAAAGATTGGGACAATAGTGTTGTAATAAAAGGTCTTCATGGTGCAATGATCATCAAAACGGAAAAAGGTGTAAGTCACATTGTAACCAATCTGGAAAGATTCTATTGTGATTTATACTCATTCAGAGTGACTGAAGCAATAGAAAGTCAGACCATCATATTTTATGATGAATATGACAAAAAAAAAGATGCGAAACCATTATTTGCTATAAGGGTAAAAGAAAAAACAGATTTGTTAGCTGAGGCTTGTTTTGTCAGCGAAATAGATAAAAACGAAGGAACATTCAACATGACTTTTGCTATTGAGAAGGCAATGCTTTTGGGAGAAAAGAACTCTTGGAAAGCATGTAAGTTCTTGTCGGAAAGATATAATAAGGTATACAAATTCTATCAGGAGGAGTTCTTTGTAAAGAAAGAAAGTACGATTGAATTAAGATAACTATTAATGATATTATGGAACTAACAGGAAAAATAATTGTCGTGCAAGAGGCAAAGAGTGGGTCGTCATCGAAGACGGGCAATCCGTGGATGATGCAGGAGTATGTGATAGAGGTGCCAGGACAGTACCCAAGGCATTGTGCATTTACGGTGTTTGGAGAGGATAGGATTAAGCAGATGAATATTCAAAACGGAGAGGATCTGACAGTCCAGTTTGATATTGATGCCAGAGAGTATAACGGTAAATGGTATAATGACTTTAGGGCATATAATGTGATACGAGGGCAGCAGATTCCACAGCCAGTACAGCCTGCGAAAGATGATTTACCATTCTATCCAAATAATGAATCTTTCCCATTTCAAGAGAATGGTGATGACGGAGGTGATCTGCCTTTTTAAAGCCTATGGAAATAGAAAATACTCATATAAGTAAAGTGATGGGCGGATATCGTGAGACTACTGGCAAAGACATCATTGCAACGGGCATTGCCGAATTAGACAAGCAGATTGAAGGCTTTGGGATGGGTGAACTTGTAACATTGCTGGGATATCCTGGTGATGACAAAATGAATGCAGCCATTCGTATTATGAGTTATCAGGCTGTTGATAATGACACCCCCTCTGCATACTTTTGCACAAGGGAAACTCCAGAGATTATCGCTCGCAGACTATTATGTTATCGTTGTAGTACGCTACCTAATAGGATGCTCGAATATGAAATTAATGGCGAGCCGTATGAATGGAAGCATTGGGTGGATGAAAATAAAGAGAAGATTGCAGCATCACCTGTCTATCTTTATCCTAATGAACGCTTGTATATTGATGAATTATGTGAGCAATGCTGTTCGTACGCCAAGAGTGGTGTAAAAGTAATTTATATTTATTTCGATAATGAAGCCATTAAGAATGATGCGGTATGTAAACTAAAAGCGTTAGTCAGCAGGTTATATATTGCTATTGTACTTTTGATAGATGTGTTAGGAATGCGTTATGGTATCGACGATCAACAACTTTGCCTCCAAGACTTGTCATGGTGTCAATTAGACGAATATAGCGATATGGTTATTGGATTCTTGAACTGCGATTCTTTTGGCTATGTCAGCGAAGATGGCATAGATATAAAAGGAAAGATGAGAATCAAGGTGGTAAAGGACAGACACAACAAGCAAAATGCCCATTTCTATCTCAATTACTTGGGGTTTATTATGAAGCAGTTTGCAGAGCCATCAACTATATCTGATTCTTCTAGACAAATAATAGAAGATTTTTACACTCCTTTTGAATGAGAATTGTTAAGAACGCCCTTTGTAATAGCATAATTCATGAAGGAGCAAGATATAATTGAATTAAAAGTTCTGTATTCGACAAATTATTATGGTAATAGGACGTAGCCTAATACGCACTTTTCTGGCAGGTGCCACAAAAGATGCCGCAATCAATTTAAAAGCGTTGAGCAAGCTCGAAAGAAAAAGATGTGAATAGATTTTGCTTTTTCGAAAGAAATAGTTACCTTTGCACCCGATGATGAGTCATAGTACGGCTGGTGGCTCAGCATCGGGTGTTCATTGAATGCATTTCATAGCAGAATGTGGAATTGAGTACGGTTGCCAAATCGTAACCCTATTTTTCCTCAATCCTCCAGACTGCCTTTATACAAAGAAAAGCCGAGAATTCTTACAAAGTTACGAAAAATCGAGTAGGAGAAAAACGAAGTGGTTTTGTTCCTGCTTTCGTGCTGCTGGGCTTGATGCTTATTTGGCTGGTTGATAAGCATGTTTTAGGTAATATTTGGCTACCTTGTTGGTTATAAGGAAGTTATCCTATATTTGCTTTCCACTAAGTCTTCACTAGCTTTCCACTAAGTTTCCACTAAGTCTCCACTAAGTTTCCACGTGATCCCCAATAAGCTCGCTAAATGTTCCCAGCGTGGGAATGGATTGTTCCCACGTTGGGAATAAGGTGTTCCCACGTTGGGAATGCTCATCGAGCCTGAAGGTAGTGGATAAGCGGCGCTTATCGATCAATAAGGATGTCTTATTGTAAAATAAGGGGCTCTTATTGCAGCATAAGGGAGCCTTATTGCTACAGTGAAAAATTATGTGGTGGAGAGTTGGTGGAAAGTTAGTGGAAACTTAGTGGAAAGTTAGTGGAAACTATAATAAAGATAACATGCTTAAAATAAGGTATTTAAACAAAATGACCCTCCCCTCTGCTATAAAGTCGGAGGGGAGGGCGTGCCTAGAAAAATTAAGGCTGCAGCGTAATGCCTAAAACCAGGTAAGCTTTTTGTGAGCAGGGATTGCCCACAACCTGTCCGAAAATAGGAATCGAGAATGAGTCGGTGACCTTGATTTCCTTCGTCGCTTTCAGAGCCAGGTTGGTGACTGCAAATCCATTCGTTCCGTAAAATGTTGTGGTATAGGGTACAGCACCCGCAGTGGCAATCCATTCGCATGTGGCAAGTTTGAATGGGACATTAGCCTCAAAATAGCTGCTATAAGCGCGCTTGCCGTCCTTGTTGAGGCCATCATTGCCTGCAAAGTTTGTATACCACTGTAGCGAGACTGGTCCGAAGTCATATCCGATGGTGGCCTCGAAGAGGTGGTTGGTACCATGGGCGTCGTACTTGAAATAGCGCGCATCCGGATCAAGGCCTGCGCTGAACCAATAGTCAGTAATACCAATACTGAAACCGCCTGTTGTATAACCTAAGCTAAGGTCGAACTCCTTGACATCGTCAGGATTTGTTATTCCATAACTTCCCCAGGCTGCCAGACTTAGCCCTTTGTACCCAATACCGAGAGTTGGCTGAATGGCTGCACTTCCGGCATCCAAGCCACGCCAGATATAACTACTTACAATATCTCCACTGACCGTGGTCTCAATCTTATCCTGTGCATGGGTTGTCGTCACTGCGAACAGCCCCAATGCCAATAAAACAATCTTTTTCATAGTTCAATTTTTACATTATTACAATTCTCAATTTTTACATTATTAATTGTAGCAAGCCTCACCATGCTCGTAGATGTCAAGACCTTCTTCCTCCACGCGCTTGCCAACTCTCAGTCCATGTGCTTTCTTGATGCCATAGAACAATGCAAATCCACAAGCGGCTGCCCAGAGATCGATCACGATGATGCCGAATAACTGTGCACCAAAGAATCCCCATCCGAAACCGTAGAATGCACCATTTGAAGTTGACAGCAGACCTGTCATCAACGTACCGAGGATACCGCAGACGCCATGAACAGAGCTGGCACCTACTGGATCGTCGATGTGCAGTTTATGGTCGATGAAGTCGATGGAATAAACCAATACGATGCCACAAACCAGTCCGATGATAACTGCACCCATGGGCGATACAAGGTCACAACCAGCCGTAATACCTACCAGACCAGCCAGCACGCCGTTAAGCGTCAGTGAGAGTGAGGGCTTGCCATACTTCCACATGGTGAGGAACATGGTTGCAACACCACCAGCCACAGCAGCCAGGTTAGTCGTCAGGAACACGTGAGAGATAGCCACACGATTCACCTCACCTGAAGCGGCCAACTGCGAACCTGGGTTGAAGCCAAACCATCCGAGCCAGAGGATAAACACGCCAAGAGCGGCAATCATCAAGTTGTGACCGGGAATAGCACGACTCTTGCCATCCTTCGCATATTTACCGATACGAGGGCCAAGTGCCATTGCACCTATCAGGGCCAGCACACCACCTACGCTATGTACGATGGCGGAACCTGCGAAATCGTGGAACACATCACCAAAGGTGCTCATCATAAAACCGTCGGCTGCATCGCTGCAGAGCCAGCCACCACCCCAGGTCCAATGCCCCTCGATGGGGTAGATGAACAGTGAGATGCAGGCAGAATAGACGAGATACATCGAGAACTTGGTGCGCTCGGCCATAGCTCCGCTGACGATGGTGGCGCTGGTGGCACAGAACACCGTCTCGAAGATCAGGAAACCCTCTACGGGAAGGTCGCCCTTATAGAAACTCAGGTCGCCCCAGTTTGGCGCACCAATAAAACCAGCGCCCTCACTGCCGAACATAAAGCCGAAACCCAGAAAGAAGAACAGCAGTGAGCCGAACATAAAGTCGACAAAGTTCTTCATCAGGATGTTTGCCGTGTTTTTACTGCGCGTAAAACCAGCTTCACACAGCGCAAAGCCTGGCTGCATCCAGAAAACCAACATGGCTGCCAATAGCATCCATACCGTATCAAGTGATAATCCAATTTCGTTCATAATTCTTACATTTTTACATTCTTACTTTTTTTACATTTTTCCATTACTTCTTGTCACGAAGTACGGTGTCACCGTGTTCGCCTGTTCGGATGCTCCATGTGTCGATCATGTCGCTCACAAAGATGCGCCCGTCGCCCACCTCGCCAGTATGTGCTACCTTTAGAATGACCTTTACCGTAGGCTCTACCAGTGGATCGCGACAGACGATGGTCAGTGCCACACGCTCAATCACATCCGTCGAATACTGCACGCCACGATAGATTCGCTCCTGTCGGCTCTGTCCGATGCCGTGCACATTATGGTACTCAAACCAGTCGATATCCGATGAGAGTAGGGCTTCCTTAACCTCTTCGAACTTCGTCTTCCTGATAATTGCTTCAATCCTTTTCATACGCTTTGTTCTTTTTACCTTATTAATAATAATAACATAACCCCTCTGTGGGTTTCATTCTGATAATTATCGAGTGCAAAAGTAAGGCATTTTGATGAATTTTGATTCAATTTTGTTTCACTTTGATTGTTAAAACATCCTCGCGCTGTCATTTTGACATTTTCTGAACGATGCATCATGGGCTTTTGATTACACTTTGTCTGAAAACATATCTATCTCGTTGCAAAATGTCACCTTCTCCCTTTTTGTGTTCGCGCACACAGGGAATGATACCCATCATGTCGTTCACAACGCCCTTGATTTTGGGGCGAAATGACATATTGTAAAGATTGAAATGTATGAGGTGGTCTGATTCATTTCAGAATGAAAGCAAATTCGGTCGTTTTTGAGCAAAGTGTCAGAAAGAAGAGAATTGAAGGATTAAAAAGAAAGCAAATGCCCTATTGTTTGAGCATAATGCTATAACTTTGCAGCCGAAAACAAACAAAGTGAAAGTAAAAGTAAGGATAATATGGCAAATAGCAAACTTGACAACCAAGGACTCTACCAGAGCGGCTATGAGCATGATGCTTGTGGTGTGGGTATGGTAGTAAATATCCACGGCGGTAAAAGCCATGAGTTGGTGGACAATGCACTCAAGGTATTGGAGAACATGGAGCACCGTGGTGCTGAGACGCGTGACAAGACAGGCGACGGAGCTGGTATCATGGTACAGATTCCACATGAGTTTATTCTCTTGCAGGGTATCCCTGTGCCTGAGAAAGGCAAGTACGGCACTGGTTTAGTATTCCTACCAAAGGATGAGGAGGCACAGCAGCGTATACTGAGTGTGATGATTGAGGAAATAGAGCGCGAGGGGCTCACGTTGATGCACCTGCGCACAGTGCCTACAAACCCGGAAGTGTTGGGTGTGGCTGCTCGTGAGGTGGAGCCTGACATCAAGCAGATTTTTGTGACGGGTGTGAGCGACGAGAGTGTGCCCGTGTTTGACCGTATATTATATAAGGTACGTAAGCACATAGAAAACCGTATCGATGATGAGGACTTTTATCTGTGCTCGTTGTCGAGTAAGAATATCATCTATAAGGGAATGCTGACCAGCGGACAGCTGCGCCGCTATTTCCCTGATCTGTCGAACGACTATTTTACGAGTGGACTGGCACTGGTACACTCGCGTTTCTCAACGAATACTTTTCCTAAGTGGAAGCTGGCACAACCCTTCCGTCTGTTGGCGCACAACGGCGAAATCAACACCATTCGTGGTAATCGCGGATGGATGAAAGCCCGTGAAAGTGTACTTTCGAGCGAGGCATTGGGCGACATCAAGGACTTGCGCCCCATCGTACAGGAAGGTATGAGCGATTCAGCCTCACTCGATAATGTGTTTGAGTTCCTGATGATGAGCGGTCTCTCACTGCCGCAGGCGATGGCCATCCTGGTGCCAGAATCGTTCAATGACAAGAACCCTATCAGCGATGACCTGAAAGCCTTCTACGAGTATCACTCTATCCTGATGGAGCCTTGGGACGGTCCGGCTGCCCTGCTCTTCAGTGATGGCCGCTATGCAGGTGGCATGCTCGATAGGAATGGTCTGCGCCCCAGTCGCTACACCATTACCAAACAGGGTATGATGGTGGTGGCCTCAGAGGTAGGCGTGATGGACTTCGAGCCAGGCGATGTCGTATCTAAGGGGCGTCTGCAGCCTGGAAAGATTCTGCTGATTGACACGCAGGAAGGCAAGATCTATTACGACGGTGAGATTAAGGAGCAGTTGGCCAAGGCCCATCCCTACCGTGAATGGCTCAGCGAGAACCGTGTACAGTTGGAGAAACTGAAGAGCGGTCGTCATGTAGAGAACGGTGTGAGTGACCTGCAGCAAAAGCTGGTGCAGTTTGGCTACGGTCAGGAGGATATCGACAAGACCATCGTGCCTATGGCTACTGCTGGTCAGGAACCCGTGGCTGCCATGGGTAACGACACGCCGTTGGCCGTTATCAGCGACCGTCCACAGGTGTTCTTCAACTATTTCCGTCAGCAGTTTGCGCAGGTCACTAACCCTGCCATCGACCCCATTCGTGAGGAACTGGTCATGTCGTTGACAGAATACATCGGTGCTGTGGGTACTAACATCCTGACGCCCGATGCCTCAAACTGTAAGATGGTGCGCCTGCCGCAACCTGTTTTGACCAATACACAACTCGATATATTATGTAACATCCGCTACAAGGGCTTTAATACAAAGAAATTGGCAATAGCTTTTACCTCCACCGACTCTTCCCAGGGAGGGGAGCAGCTACGCAATGCCCTTGATAAGCTGTGTAAAGATGCAGAGCAGGCTGTGGATGATGGCTACAATTACATTATTCTCACCGACCGCGAAGAGGAAATCAGCAAAGAACTCCCCTCCTTGGGAGAGGTCGGGGGAGGTTGTATCCCCTCTCTTCTGGCTGTCTCGGCCGTACACCACTATCTGATTAGTGTGGGCAAGCGTGTGCAGACGGCTCTTATCGTGGAGAGTGGCGAGATTCGTGAGACGATGCATGCGGCCTTGTTGTTGGGCTATGGTGCCAGCGCACTGTGTCCTTATATGACCTTCGCCATCCTCGACGACCTGGTGAAGCGTGGAAAGATTCAGGAGGAATATGCTACAGCCGAGAAAAACTATATCAAGGCTGTGGATAAGGGTCTGAAGAAGATTATGTCGAAGATGGGTATCTCTACCATTCGCTCCTATCGTGGTGCAAAGATATTCGAGAGCATCGGACTGGGCGAGGATCTGCTGCGCCGCTACTTCGGCACAGAGACGAGCACTATTGGCGGTATCGGTCTGAAGGAGATCGCCCGCGATGCAATGGCACTGCATGCGAACTCTTCACGATCCACCGATCACTCTTCACTCCCTAATCAGGGGCAGTTTGCTTGGCGTAAGGACGGTATCAAGCACGCCTGGAACCCAGAGACTATCGCCAAGCTGCAACTGGCTACCCGTCAGGGCTCGTATGAGAAGTTTAAGGAATGGGCAAAGCTCGTCGACGAGAAAGAGTCTCCCATCTTTATCCGTGATTTCTTTGGTTGGAAGAAGGCTTCTACGCCAACTCCAATCGATGAGGTAGAAAGTGTAGAGAGCATCGTGAAGCACTTCGTGACAGGCGCCATGAGTTTTGGTGCCCTGAGCATCGAAGCCCATGAGGCACTGGCGCTGGCGATGAATAAAATAGGAGCTCGCTCAAACACAGGAGAAGGCGGCGAGGATAACGCCCGCTATCACACAGAAGTTGACGGTGTGTCGCTTTCGAGTAAGACCAAGCAGATTGCATCAGGTCGCTTTGGGGTCACAGCCGAATATCTGGTGAATGCAGAAGAGATACAGATTAAGGTGGCACAGGGTGCTAAGCCTGGTGAGGGTGGACAATTGCCTGGCTTCAAGGTGAATGACATTATCGCCAAGACGCGTAACGCCATTCCTGGCATCTCACTCATCTCGCCGCCACCTCATCACGATATCTATAGTATCGAGGACTTGGCGCAGCTTATCTTCGACTTGAAGAACATCAACCCGACGGCTGCCGTCAGTGTGAAGTTGGTAGCCGAGAGTGGGGTGGGTACCATTGCCGCTGGTGTGGCTAAAGCTAAGGCCGATTTGATTGTGATCAGCGGTGCCGAGGGTGGTACAGGTGCCAGTCCTGCCAGTTCGATGCGCTTCGCTGGTATCTCGCCCGAGATAGGACTGGCCGAAACGCAGCAGACACTAGTAATGAACGGACTTCGCAATCAGGTGCGCCTCCAGACAGACGGCCAGTTGAAGACTGCCAAAGACGTTATCATTATGGCAATGCTGGGAGCCGACGAGTTCTCGTTTGGTACGCTGCCCCTCATTGTGCTGGGTTGTGTGATGATGCGCAAGTGCAATACCAATACCTGTCCGATGGGTGTGGCTACCCAGAATCCCGAGTTGCGTAAGCATTTCGAGGGTCGTGCCGAATATGTGGTGAACTACTTTATTTTCCTGGCTCAGCAGGTGCGCGAATATCTCGCAGAGATAGGTGTTCATAGTCTCAAGGAAATCATTGGCCATACTGAACTCATCGAAATAGGTGAAAAGTTAAAAGTGAACAGTGAACAGTTGACGGAGAGTGTTGTTGCAGAGAAGTGGCGCACCATCGACTTTGCCCGACTGCTGCACAAGCCCGAGACGGAGAGGGCACTCTATTGGGATCGTGGCGCATACACCAAGGTCGAAGGTGTGAAGGACGAAGAAATAATACGAGCAGCCCAGAAGGCGATTGACAGTGCCGAGGAGGTAACTCTCGACTATGCCATCAAGAATACCGACCGTGCTGTGGGTACGATGCTCAGTGGTTTCATCGCCAAGAAGTATGGCGAGGAGGGATTGCCCGATGGTACTATCAAAATCAAGTTCAAGGGTTCGGCTGGTCAGAGCTTTGGTGCCTTCGCCGTGAAAGGTGTCGACATCCGGTTAGAGGGTGAGACCAACGACTACTTCGGCAAGGGTCTCTCAGGCGGTCGTATCTCGATTCTACCTCCGGCTCGCCGTAGCGACGACTTTAAGGCTGAAGACAATATCATCGCTGGAAACACGGGCCTCTATGGTGCTACTGGTGGCGAACTCTACATCAATGGTCAGGTGGGCGAACGTTTTGGCGTGCGCAACTCTGGTGCCATCGCTGTGATTGAGGGTGCTGGTGACCATTGCTGTGAGTATATGACAGGTGGTCGCGTGGTGGTACTGGGTAAGACGGGGCGTAACTTCGCAGCTGGTATGAGTGGCGGTGTGGCCTACGTGTACGATCCCAGCCATACGTTCGACTACTTCTGCAATATGGATATGGTGGAACTCTCATTGGTGGAAGACTCTGTATCGCGTAAGGAACTCCTCGAACTGATTCGTCAGCACTATCTGCACACGGGATCGGCACTCGCAGGTCGTATGCTCGACGATTGGCATCGCTATATCGAGGACTTCATTCAGGTAGTTCCTATTGAGTACAAACGTGTGCTCGAAGAGGAAAAGATGGCACGCCTGCACGAGAAAATTGCCGATATCCAGCGCGACTATTGAGGAAAATGCAAAAATGTAAAAATGAAATAATGTAAAAATGAGATCATGCTGGAATGAATTGTTACATTTTTAAATTTTATAATTATTAAATTTTAAATCGATGGGAAATCCAAAAGCATTTTTAGAGATACATCGCCAGGAGGCAGGTTACCGCCCCATTCACGATAGAATCCACGACTTTGGCGAGGTGGAGCAGACACTCAACACCCGCGAACGCAAGCTACAGGCATCGCGCTGTATGGACTGTGGCGTACCTTTCTGCCATTGGGCTTGTCCGCTGGGTAACAAGGCCCCTGAGTGGAATGACGCCCTGTATAAGGGTGATTGGGAGTTAGCGTATCACTTATTGAACAGTACTAACCCCTTCCCAGAGTTCACTGGCCGCATCTGTCCTGCATTGTGCGAGAAAGCCTGTGTGCTCAACCGCTTTAACCACGAGCCCACCACCAACCGTGAGGATGAGTGCGCCATCATCGAGGCCGCCTTCAGAGAAGGCTATATCGTGCCTCACACCAACATCAAGCGCAATGGCAAAAAGGTGGCTGTCATTGGTGCTGGTCCTGCTGGCTTGGCTGCCGCCAACGACCTGAACCTGATGGGCTATGAGGTAACAGTCTTCGAGAAGAATGAAGCTGCTGGTGGACTCCTCCGTTACGGAATCCCGAACTTCAAGCTCAACAAGGCCATCATCGACCGTCGCATCGCCCTGCTTGAGGCCGAAGGCATCGAATTCCGCTATGGCAGTGCCATAGCCCTAGAGGACCTAGGAAATCCAGGCGATCCTAGGATGTCCTATAATGCCTATGTCATCGCCACCGGCACCCCTACTGCTCGCGATCTCAAGGCTCCAGGCCGTGAACTCAAGGGCGTACACTTCGCCCTCGAACTCCTCTCCCAGCAGAACCGTGTGCTCGCTGGCATTGAGTTTAGTAAGGACGAGCGCATCACCGCTAAGGGCAAGGATGTCCTCGTCATCGGTGGTGGCGACACGGGTAGTGACTGCATAGGTACTGCACATCGCCAAGGCTGTAAGAGTGTTACCCAGATTGAGATCATGCCTAAGCCAGTGGAAGGTCCTGAGGATCCGCAGAATCCCTGGCCTAACTGGCCGCGCACGCTTAAGACCACTTCAAGCCACGAGGAGGGCTGCACCCGTCGCTGGAACATCAATACCCTCGAGTTCTTAGGCGAGAACGGTCATCTCACTGGTGTGAAGGTACAGGAAATCGACTGGAAACCCAATCCAGAGGGTGGCCGTCCCATCATGGTAGAGAAAGGTCAGCCTGAGATTATCAAGGCCGAGCTCGTGCTTCTGGCCATGGGATTCCTCAAGCCTGAGCATCCTCAGTACCCAGACAATGTCTTCGTCTGTGGCGACTCTGCCAACGGTGCCTCGCTCGTCGTGCGTGCTCTCGCCAGTGGTCGTCAGACTGCCCAAAAGGTCGCAACCTACCTGCAGCGTCAGTAGTAAATAGCTTACTTCATCATAAAATCCCTGAAATCCTAGTGGAAATCAGGGATTTTTTCGTATCTTTGTCCCCAAATTGTGTGTCAGATGACGGCAAAAGAGATTATACAGCACATGGAGTCGTTGCAGAATGACGAGCAACGGCAGATACTCATGAGGTTCTTTAAGACGGGACCAGGTGAATATGGCGAAGGAGATGAGTTTCTGGGGCTGAAGGTGCCTCAGACGCGTGAGGTGGTCAAAGCCATACCAAGCGATTTCCCATTGGATCAGGTACCAGAGTTGTTGATGAATCGCTGGCATGAGGTTCGCCTCTGTGGACTGTTGGTATTGGTGTCTAAATTCGAAAAGCTGGCAACCAAGCGATTGGAAAACGACCAATCGGCTATTGAAGCGCGTGATCAGATCCTTTCGATGTATCTGCAATATGCGGAGCAGGCAAACAACTGGGATCTTGTTGACCTCTCTGTCCACAAGATTCTTGGTCACTGGCTCTTGTTGCCGTCTAACCTGGGCGATAGAGACTATAAGATGAGTATCCTAGATGAATTGGCTGCCAGTCCTTGTCTTTGGAAGCAGCGTATGAGTATGGTCTGCTCGTGGAAGACCTCGCAGATGGGCGACCCCTCATGGTGCTTACGCTATGCCGAGATCCACCTTCACCATCCCCACGACCTGATGCATAAGGCTGTTGGCTGGATGCTTCGTGAGATGGGAAAGAGAGTTTCTACGGATTTGTTGCGCGATTTCCTTCGTCAGCATGCTCACGAGATGCCTCGCACCACGCTCCGCTATGCCATCGAGAAGCTTTCAGACTCCGAACGCCAGTATTGGATGAGCATTTCATAACTTCTCACTTCTCACTTCCCACTTGGCCATAACTAACACTTTGCTCCGAAAGTAGGCGATAGGAGTGCAAGGTGTAAGCAAAATGGCATGAATCTGAGCTGAAAAATATACAAATTGATAGAAACGGAAGGAATTAACAAACAAAAAGTCATAAATTCTTTTTCCTTTTCTATCTTTTTGTTTACCTTTGCACCGAAATTAGTTACAAAAGGATAGCAAACTTCCAAAAAAGGTAGCAATATGACAGAGAAAATCAGATTCACCAAGATGCATGGTTGTGGCAATGACTACATCTATATTAATATGATGGAGCATGCCATTGCCGACCCGCAGGCTGCAGCCATCGCCTGGAGCGATCGCCATAAGGGTATTGGCTCCGACGGACTGGTGCTGATTGACAGGTCGCCTGTACCCGAAGCTGATTTCTCTATGCGCATCTTCAATGCCGATGGCTCAGAAGCCATGATGTGCGGTAATGCATCGAGGTGTATAGGTAAATACCTTTATGAGCGCGGCCTGACTACCAAGACGGAGATTCGCCTCCTGACACTTTCGGGCGTCAAGATATTGAGCTTGCAGTTGAATGACGACATTGTTGAGAGTGTGACGGTGGATATGCTCGAACCTGTGTTTGAGAATACGACTCAATATATCGCGTCCCGTAGTACAGGTCGTGGAACATTTGTATCGATGGGCAATCCCCATTATGTCATCTTTACCGACGATGTCGATCAGGTGGGTGAGAGTGGAAAGATACTGGAGCATCACCCAGCCTTTCCTCAGCGCTGCAATATCGAGTTTGCCCGTATTGAGGAAGACGCTCGTATCCGCACTCGGGTATGGGAGCGGGGAAGTGGCATCACCTTGGCTTGTGGCACAGGTGCTTGTGCAACTGCTGTTGCTGCCGTCCTCACTGGTCGTGCCGAGCGGAAATCACGGATTGTGATGGATGGCGGTACACTCACCATTGAGTGGCGCAAGTCGGATAATCATGTCTATATGACGGGACCTGCCGAATTCGTCTTCGACGGGGAAATAGAAACGGCAAAACTTCAAACAACATAAACTATGGCTTTAGTAAACGTACATTTCTTGAATCTTCAGAACAACTACTTGTTCGCCGACATCGCCAAGAAGGTGAATGCCTTCAAGGTGATGCACCCTAAAGCGGATGTCATCTCCCTCGGCATTGGTGACGTCACTCAGCCCCTTTGTCCGGCCGTCATTGAGGCGATGCACAAGGCGACAGATGAGATGGCGACAGCAGAAGGTTTCCATGGGTATGGTCCTGAGCAGGGCTACGCTTTCCTGCGCGAGGCCATCCTCAAGAATGATTTCCTGCCACGTAGCATCCATCTTGATATCGACGAGGTGTTCATCAACGACGGTGCAAAATCAGACACAGGTAATATCCAAGAACTGCTCCATTGGGATAACTTCATTGGCGTCACCGACCCTATATATCCCGTGTATATCGATTCGAATGTGATGATCGGACGTTGTGGTACTTTCGAGAATGGCCGTTGGACGAATGTAGTCTATATGCCTTGTACGGCAGAGAATGGTTTCACCCCATCCATCCCTAAGGATCGCCACATGGATGTGATATACCTGTGCTACCCCAATAACCCTACGGGTACGGTCATCACGAAACAGGAGTTGCGTAAATGGGTGAACTACGCGCTGAAGAACGATGCGCTCATCCTCTACGATGCAGCCTATCAGGCATATATCCGCGATCCGGAGATACCCCGTAGCATCTATGAGATACGTGGTGCCAGGAAGTGTGCCATCGAGTTCCATTCTTACTCGAAGACGGCAGGTTTCACGGGTGTGCGCTGTGGCTATACCATCGTGCCCAAAGACCTGACGCTGGCCGATTTCGAAGGTGTGCGCCACTCTGTGCACCAACTATGGAACCGCCGTCAGTGTACGAAGTTCAATGGCGCCAGCTATATCAGTCAACGTGCTGCTGAGGCCATCTATACGCCAGAGGGCAAACAACAGATACAGGCTACCATCGACTATTATATGGAGAACGCCCAAAAGATGCTCTCCACCCTGCGCCGTCTGGGCTACGAGGTCTATGGCGGAGAGAATGCACCTTATATCTGGCTGAAGACACCCGACGGCACCACCTCCTGGCAGTTCTTCGAGGCTCTGCTCTATGGTGCCAATGTGGTGTGCACCCCTGGTGTCGGCTTTGGACCATCTGGCGAGGGTTATGTGCGCTTTACCGCTTTCGGCAGTCACGAAACGACTGCAGAGGCATTAACGAGAATAGAAAATTGGACTAAATCACATTAAACAAAACACAATTATGGAAGCATTAAGATTTCAGGTTGTCGGAGAGGCCTTCAAGAAAAAGCCGCTCGACGTAAAAACACCAAGTGAAAGACCCGCTAAGTATTTTGGTAAGAAGGTCTTTAATCGTGAGAAGATGTACAAGTATCTGCCGAAGGACGTCTATGAGACAATGATAGATGTGATGGACAACGGTGCTCGCCTTGATCGTCAGGTTGCCGATGTTGTGGCTGAGGGTATGAAGCAGTGGGCCACAGAGAATGGAGTGACACACTATACACACTGGTTCCAGCCGCTGACGGAAGGAACGGCCGAGAAACACGACTCCTTCATCGAGCACGATGGCAAGGGCGGTATGGTCGAGGAGTTTACTGGCAAGCTGCTCGTTCAGCAGGAGCCCGATGCCTCTTCGTTCCCCTCTGGCGGCATCCGTTCTACCTTCGAGGCTCGTGGCTACTCCGCATGGGATCCCACATCGCCAGTGTTCATTATCGACGATACCCTGTGTATTCCCACCGTATTTATCAGTTATAGCGGTGAGGCGCTCGACTACAAGGCTCCTTTGCTGCGTGCCCTGCATGCTGTTAACGTGGCTGCCACAGAGGTCTGCCATTACTTCGACCCCGCCGTCAAGAAGGTTACATCTAACCTTGGCTGGGAACAGGAGTACTTCCTCGTAGACGAAGGCCTCTATGCTGCCCGCCCAGACCTGTTGTTGACGGGCCGCACCTTGATGGGTCACGACTCAGCCAAGAACCAGCAGATGGACGATCACTACTTTGGGGCTATCCCTGAACGTGTGGCAGCCTTTATGCGTGAGCTGGAGATTGAGGCCCTCGAACTGGGTATCCCCTGCAAGACCCGTCATAACGAGGTGGCACCCAACCAGTTTGAGCTGGCACCTATCTTCGAGGAGACCAATCTGGCCGTCGACCACAATATGCTGCTCATGTCGGTGATGAAGCGTGTGGCCCGTAAGCACGGATTCCGTGTACTGCTCCACGAGAAACCTTTCGCAGGTATCAACGGTAGCGGTAAGCACAACAACTGGTCGCTGAGCACAGACAATGGCGTCTTACTCCATGCGCCTGGCAAGACGCCTGAGGCAAACCTCCGTTTCGCGACGTTCATTGTGGAGACCTTGATGGGTGTCTATAAGCACAACGGACTGCTGAAGGCCTCCATCATGAGTGCCACCAACGCCCATCGTCTGGGTGCCAACGAGGCTCCTCCCGCCATCGTCAGCTCATTCCTTGGCAAGCAGGTCAGCGAACTGCTCGACCATATCGAAAAGGCAGATAAGGACGATATCCTGGCTATGGCAGGCAAACAGGGCTTGAAGATGGATATTCCTGAGATTCCAGAACTCCTCATCGACAATACCGACCGTAACCGTACCTCGCCATTCGCTTTCACTGGCAACCGTTTTGAGTTCCGTGCCGTTGGTTCTGAGGCCAACTGTGCCAGTGCCATGATAGCCCTGAACAGTGCTGTGGCTGAGGCTCTGGCTGATTTCAAGAAGCGTGTGGATGCCCGCATCCCAGAGTTTGAGAAGAAACTCGCTGGTACTGACCACAGTGCAAAGTTCCACGCCATCATCGACGTGCTGCGCGAGGACATCAAGACCTGTAAGCCCATCCGCTTCGACGGCAACGGCTATAGCGATGAGTGGGTCATCGAAGCCACTAAGCGTGGACTTGATGTCGAGAAATCATGTCCGAAGATCTTTGAGCGTTACCTCGATCCAGAGAGTATCGAGATGTTCGAGAGCCTGGGCGTCATGACGAAGAAAGAGCTTGAGGCCCGCAACGAGGTAAAGTGGGAGACTTATACGAAGAAGATCCAGATAGAGGCTCGTGTCTTGGGCGATCTCTCGATGAACCATATTATCCCTGTGGCCACCCGTTATCAGAGTGCTCTGCTGAAGAATGTAGACAGCGTCGCATCGGCCTTCACCATTGACAAGGCAGAAAAACTGAATGCGCGCAACCTCAAACTCATCGAAGAGATAGCCGAGCGTACCAGTGCTATAGAGAAAGGTGTGGAAGATCTTGTGAATGCCCGCAAGTTGGCTAATAAGATCGAGGATGAGCACGATAAGGCTATTGCCTACCACGACAATGTAGAGCCGAAGCTCGACGAGATACGTTATCAGATTGATAAGTTAGAGCTTATTGTTGACGACTCACTCTGGCCATTGCCGAAATATCGTGAGTTGCTCTTTATTCGATAACCTTTTTTTGGTTGTTTGAAGTTTGCCGGGGGCTCGACGCTGTGACAGTTTCGAGTCCCCATTTTCCTTTTTCAGGGAACAGGGATCTACAGCATGGCAAGCGCCTTGTTCTCAGCAGCTTCCATCTTTTCACGCTCACCGGGCCCTTTGTCGTTAAGGCCGCAAAGGTGCAGGATGCCGTGGATGATCACACGGTGTAGCTCCTCGTCGTAAGGACGTCCGAATTTGTCGGCATTGGTGAAGACGGTGTCTACTGAGATGTAGAGGTCGCCACTGATGGTCTTGCCCTCGCAGTAGTCGAAGGTGATGATATCAGTATAATAATCATGACCGAGGAACTGGTTGTTTACCTCGAGAATCTTGTCATCGTTGACGAACATATATCCGATTTCGCCAACCTTCTTACCATAGGATTCAGCCACCCGACGAATCCAGTTGGATGTTTCCCGTTTCTTGATGTTGGGGAATCTCACTCCCTCAGCCTCATATGTAATCATCTCTATACTCTAAACTTTAAACCGTAAACTGTAAACTGTAAACCGTAAACCGTAAACTGTAAACCGTAAACTGTAAACTATAAACTCTAAACTCTAAACTCTCTTCTTTGGTAAGTAAGGACTGACATCGACACCAAAGTGCCGTAGCTCGCGCAGGGCACTCGACGAGATACTGGCCAGTTCAGGCTCAGTATAAAGGAGAATCGTCTCGATGCCACCCAGACGACGGTTGAAGTCTGCCTGCCACTGCTCGTATTCGAAGTCGCTGGCATTGCGTACGCCCTTGACGATAAACCCAGCGCCCTCGGCTTTGGCAAAATCCATGGCCAGACCGTTGTAGGACTTCACCTCGATACGCGCCTCGTCGGCATAAAGGTCGCGGATGGCAGCCATTCTTTCTTCAGCAGAAGGCATATCGGGCTTATGCACATTATCGCCCACCACGCCGATCACCAGACGGTCGAACAGTGGCAGTGCGCGACGCACAATCGAATCGTGCCCAATGGTAAAGGGGTTAAAACTCCCCACGAATATTCCAGTTCTCATTTCACTTTTCACTTAATCAAACAGGTTCGGCTCCATAATATTCCCCCCGTATGGGTTACGTCCGAAGTGCTTATAAGCCAGCTCCGTTACCATACGTCCACGGGGAGTGCGCTTGATGAAGCCCTCCATGATGAGGAAGGGCTCGTAAACCTCCTCCACGGTACCTGCATCCTCACCGATGGCAGTGGCGATGGTGGTGATACCCACGGGGCCGCCACGGAACTTGTCGATGATGGTGAGCAGAATCTTGTTGTCGATCTCGTCGAGACCGTATTTGTCGATGTTCAAGGCCGTCAGCGCCACCTTCGATATCTTCGTGTCGATCTTGCCGTTGCCTTTCACCTGGGCAAAGTCGCGCACACGGCGCAGCAGGGCATTGGCGATACGGGGCGTTCCACGGCTACGGCCTGCAATCTCGAGGGCAGCATCTTCCGTGATAGGTACGCCCAGGATACCAGCCGAACGTTCGATGATGGTCTGCAGCGTCTCTGGTTCGTAGTACTCCAGGTGCATGTTGATGCCGAAGCGGGCTCTCAAGGGGGCTGTCAACAGTCCGCTTCGCGTGGTGGCTCCCACCAGCGTAAACGGGTTCAGGTCTATCTGTATCGAGCGGGCCGAGGGACCTTTGTCAATCATGATGTCGATGCGGTAGTCCTCCATCGCCGAGTAGAGATACTCCTCCACGACAGGCGACAGACGGTGGATCTCGTCGATAAAGAGCACGTCGTTCTTCTCCAGCGAAGTCAGGATACCAGCCAAGTCGCCAGGCTTGTCGAGCACAGGGCCAGAAGTGATCTTGAAGCCCACGCCCAACTCGTTGGCGATGATGTTCGAGAGCGTAGTCTTGCCCAGTCCTGGAGGACCGTGCAAGAGCGTATGGTCGAGAGGCTCCCCCCGATATTTGGCAGCCTCGACGAACACTTCAAGATTCTCCACCACCTTCTTCTGTCCGCTGAAGTCGCTGAAACTGAGGGGGCGCAGAGCATTCTCAAAGTCTTTCTCGCCTTGTGAGAACCGTTCTTCGCGTATGTCAAAATCTTCGTCCATCATGATTTTTTTCGCTTACGGCTGCAAAAGTACGAAATAAATTTGTAATTCTGCGCCCAGAATCGAAAAAACTTCAAAATCCACCCGAAATGGTGTTACATGCTCGCCCGCTTAGTCGGCTACGACCGCCGATCCGCTTCCCAACGACCGCCGGTCTTCTTCCCAACGATTGCCGATCAGCAGTACGCTCCACGCTCCAACGCTCCAACGCTCCATTTGCGAATCCTGATGTCGCATCGTATGGCTATATAATATATTATTAAATTTATATATATTATAATATATATAAATTACTTATATATAAATATAATACATCAACATGAAGCGCGAATATAGAAAACACCAAATGGAGCGTTGGAGCGTTGGAGCAATCTAATTATTTTTTCACAAATCATGATTACCTCACGCCGCCGCCGAAGCCGCCGCCGGAGAAGCCGCCACCGCCGCCCCAGGAGGAGTGGCCGCCACCGCCCGAAGCTCGTGCCTCACGGGCTGCCATGTTGGCTGCTGCGCGCGAGGTGCTGTTGTGCATCGTCGAATAGATCAACGGCAAGGTCATATCGTCGGCCATCTGACTGGCTACCTGATCCATATTGAAGTATTCGGGATTAATCTTCTTCATGTCCTTGATCACCTGTTCGGCGATGCCGAAGAGGGTGGCGTAGATCATATAGTCCTTCCACAGCGACACTTCGTTCACATGGCGCTCGTCGAGCAGCGAGAACTCTTTCAGGAACTTCTTGAGTCCGAACAACTTACGAACTTCGTCGAGCTCGTCGTCGAATTCGAAGATGCTCCTTTTTGAGTGGAGGGTCTGTACGAACGATTCGGTATAGCTCTGGTTATAGCTTGACTTCATCCACGACTTAAGCTCCCTTGGCTCGAGAATGGTATCATCGCCAGCGGCATCCTTGAAGATCTGGTGAACCATCCTCAGCAACTTGGGCTGCTGCTCGCGGTCTGCCAGTTCCTTGATGACAAAGTTGTGCTCCGTCTTGCCATTCTGGTTCAGACGCTGCTCGATGCTGATGGCTCCCATGTTGATGAGTTTCAGGATGCAGGCAGAGAGCAGGTTGTTATAGTTGCTGCCGAAATAGCGATAGGCGTTGAGTACGTCGTTGGCTTTATGCAGGTTGCCTTTGTAGGGGATGTCGCGATACCAGAGCAGGTTCTTGTTGACCTTCCTCCGATGGTACCAGACGATAATCAGCTGCGAGACGAAGGTTATCACAGGGATGACAACAAAAGCGATGACGAAGAAGACGAGCATCAGGATTCCTTCCCAGTCGTAGTCACTATCGTCGTAGTCGCTGCCTTCAAAGGCTCTCTGCTTTAAATCCTCGAAGTTGTTGTCGTAGCAGTGCATCGGCTCAAACATCCCTTTCTCGAAGCGGCACATGACAATCATAGCGCTCCGGCTTTCGAAGGGCTCGCTGCTCTCGGCCACGATGCTGTTGCCGACAAAGCTGATGTCACCACGATAGCGGAAGGCCCAGATGCTTGTGTTCTCTGGACTGATGAACGTGGAATCGTCTTCGGCCACGATGGTCAGCTTGACATGCTCTGGATAGGGGTTGATACCCTGTGCGACGAACATATAGTTGAAGCCGTCGGCATCGTTGAAGCCTTTTACGAGGTTGGTGACGGTGTAAGATGTGATATAGGTGCGGTCGCCTTCTTCGCCGAGACCCCAGCAGAGTTCGTAACCGTTGCTGGTCTCGTTGATGCCGCACTTGCCCTCCTTCCAGTCGCGGTCTTCATCGACATCCCAGGAGTCCTGGTAGTCATATTGGCGGCCTGTCTCATCAGTTACAGAGAAGTCGCGCAACTCGCTGCCGTCGAGGTTGCCGATGACGATATAGCACTCCGTGCCTTCCCAGTCGATATCCATCTGGCGGGTCTCGGTGATATGGGCATCACCGTTACGGCTCAGCACCACGCGGATGTCGAGCCTCTGTAACTCCGGACCTGCCATCAGACTTGTTGCTGATGCCAGCAGCACCAGCAACAGCAGCCATTTATTTCTTAAAAGCTTCATCAAGGTCGGGATATGCCTTCTTTTTCTCATCATCTACCTTCAGATAGTCCTTCTGATCAAAGTGGAGCATGGAAGCAACGATCGATGAGGGCCACTGGCGCACCATGCGGTTCATCTTCGTGGCGGTGTCGTTGTAGATCATACGCGACATGCGTACATTCTCCTCGTACTGCTTCATGCCCTCCTGTGCCTCACGGTAGAGGTCGCTGGCCTTCAACTCAGGATAGCGCTCGAACACAACGTTCAGGCGGCCCATCATCTGAGTGAGCAGGTCGCTCTGCTCATTGATGGCTGCTGGGGTGTTGGCAGCGCCTAAGTTGGCACCACGGGCCTGGACAGCCTGGATGATGGTGTCGGACTCGTGCTTGGCATACTGGGCAGCCGTCTTGGCAAGGGCAACGACAGCGTCGAAACGTGAATTCAGCTGGACCTCAATCTGGCTCAGGGCGTTCTTACACATCTCATCGAGGTTGACCAACTCACGCTGGGTAGACACGAAGTAGCCTCCGACGAGAACCACTAATACGATAATAATGATTAATGCAGTCATAATTTTGAATAATTATTGGTTTATGGGGGCAAAGATACAAATAAATTGAGAATTAAGGAGCAAGAATTGAGAAATATTTTGTATTTTTGCACGCAGAAACCAGAAAATCAATAAAAATAATATACCTAGACAATGAAGACAACGTTATTAAGTATGTTTTGCCTGATCGCAGCCAGTGCGATGGCTGGAAATTATGAAGTGAGTTCGCCTAACGGCAAGGTGAAGGTCGTTGTGAATACCGACGAGGCTGTCAAGTGGTCGGTATCCTATAGTGGTCAGACGGTGCTCCAGCCTTCTGTCATTGATATCCAACTGCGCCAAGGGAAGAAGACCCTTGGTCTCGGACAGGTGGGAAAGGTGGCCAAGTATCAGGTGGAGAGCAGTTTCAAGAATCCGTTCTATAAGAAGGCCGAGATCAGCGATGCCTATGGTCAGTTGCTGATGTATACCAACCAGAAGTTCACAATCGAAATGCGTGCCTACGACGATGGTGCCGCCTATCGTCTGATCAGTTCGAACACGAAACCCCCATTGGTGGTCAACGAGACGGCAGAGTTCAGCTTTGCCGATGACTACCAGGCATTTGTGCCATACGTGAACGACAATCGGGGAGGGGAGCGCTACTGCTATTCGTTTGAATCGTATTACGATGAGGCACCGCTTTCGAAGATGTTCCCTGACTCACTGGCCATCACCCCGTTGGCCGTGTGTCTCCCTGGTGGCATGAAGGCTATCGTGATGGATGCTGGTGTGGAGAACTATCCAGGCATGTTCGTGAAAAGAGCGAAAAGTGGAGAAGTGAAAGGTGAAAAGCTGGTGGCTGAATTTGCACCCTATCCGCTGGCGCAGGAGATTGGAGGCTACGACCGTCTGAACCTCGTGCCCACGAAGCGTGCAGACTATATTGCCAAGCTTGATGGGCGTCAGTCGCTCCCTTGGAGGGCTGTCGTCATCACGGAGCGCGATGCTGATATCCTCAACTGCGATATGGCTCAGCGGCTGGCACCTGCCTGTCGCATCGCAGACACTTCGTGGATTCATCCAGGCAAGGTGGCTTGGGACTGGTGGAACAACTGTAATATCACGGGTGTCGACTTTGCCTCAGGCATGAACACCAACACCTA
>JAEEGH010006415.1_pt1 | contig 28864 bp, 21 predicted proteins | sample 9134181 | NCBI WGS metagenome assembly JAEEGH01 (sample SAMN16246544, study PRJNA631951) | gut metagenome | biome: gut microbiome; feature: rumen; material: DP-attached | host: Bos | place: Iran: Karaj | collected 2018-10 | reverse complement strand
GAAAGCATTCTGACGGGTATTTTGGCGGACGGTCACGTGCTGCTGGAAGGCCTGCCGGGTCTTGCCAAGACAACGGCGGTAAAGGCTTTTGCTGATGCCGTGTCGCTGGATTTTAAGCGCATCCAGTTTACTCCCGACCTGTTGCCGGCCGACTTGCTGGGTACCACGATTTACAATGCCCGCGAGGCGAAGTTTGAGACGCGCAAGGGTCCGCTCTTTACGAACCTGGTGCTTGCTGACGAAATTAACCGTGCGCCGTCGAAGGTGCAGAGCGCCCTCCTCGAAGCCATGCAGGAACGCCACATCACCATTGGCGATGAGACGTTCAAGCTGGACGAACCGTTCCTGGTGCTTGCCACGCAGAACCCGATAGAACAGGAAGGTACGTATCCGCTGCCCGAAGCTCAGGTGGACCGTTTCCTCTTGAAGGTGAAGGTCTCTTACCCGAACAAGGCCGACGAAATGAAGATTCTCGACGCCGTTGCCGGTGCAGGGCTCCGTCAGCCGCAGGCCGTCGCTACGAAGGAAGACATTTTGGCCGCTCGCCAGCTGGTGAAGCAGGTGTACGTGGACGAACGCGTGCGCGAATACATTGTGAACCTGGTGCTTGCGACTCGCGATCCGGGCAGCATCAAGCGCAGCGACCTGGTGGGTTTTGTGGAAGTGGGCGCCTCTCCGCGTGCTTCTATCGGTCTTGCCCAGGCCTCGAAGGCCCATGCGTTCATTCAGGGCCGCGCCTACGTGACCCCGGAAGACGTGAAGGCCGTCGCCATGGAAGTGCTCCGCCACCGCATTATCCTCAGCTACGAGGCCGAAGCGGAAGAAGTCTCTGCCGAAACCGTCGTGCAGAAGATTCTCGACAGCGTCGAAGTGCCGTAAGGCGAGTGTCGCGGGCATCAAGCTTGCTTGAATGCCCATGACCGAGCCGCTGGGCAGTGCGCTTGAAAAGCGCAACTGCCGTAATAATAGCGCGGAAATCATTTGAAAAAAAGAACGACTCTTGCTTGGGCGTTCTTTTTCTATTTTAAGAATTGTGAAAACCTGGCTGACTTTGTTGATCCTGAATTGCGCCGTGCTAGCCATGGTGTTTTTGTGCTCGTGCGGCTATTCGCATTCCGATCCGTGTCAGAGTTCTGTATATGAAGAATGTATGCGGATGACGGAGGATTCGTTGCTTGCCGATATCGTCTGCTCCGAAAAGGCGGTGTCTGACTGCGAAGATTAGGGTGCTGCCCTTTGCGAGAATGCTTTTGGAAAATTTTTTATCAGTCTCGGCAGCACTCCTCGAATTCTTCTTCGAGTACGTCGTAGGGACTGTCGGTGCAGGCGGTAAATGTGGCTGATGCTAAAAGAAACATCATGCCGATGAAAAGTAATTTGAATGTGTCTGTTAGTTTGTTCATGGAACCTCCTTACCAAGTAAATTCGAAGGTCATACGCCAAGAGTCAATACCGCCGTCATACGGCGCCCATTTTTCTGGAGCATTGGTTCGGATGGAGTAAAGAAGCGGTTGCCATTGAATGGCGACATGACGGTTTAGTTCCACACCGAAGCCAAGGTATTCTAAAAATTCCCAATCTTGTATTGCGTAGGCCCCATCATATTCGTCCCACATATAAATTGGCTTTACAATGTTAGTGCTGATGCTTGCAAACGGTCGAACTCTTGTGCGGTTAAAGGATATTGCGTAGCGAAGCTGTAGCGGAATTTCTGCCATAATGTTGTGGTAGTTAATTGTTCCTCCACCTCGGCAAGTCATTTCGTATTGCCCGTGATGGTAAATGGCGCTTAGTCCTGTCAGAAAGGACATCCAATGGTTGAGCTGCCAGCGCATTACGATGCCCAAGTTTGCACCGATGTGGTGATAGAATTCGTTCGCTTCGACCGTCGTGCCTGCAATTTTGTTTTCTAGAAAGGAGTCAAATGCGAAGGTAATCCCGAACTCAAATATATCGCTATCGGCGTTTTGGTGTTGATTGTTTTCATAGACTGTTTTCGAGGCGACCGGTGCTGGATTCGTTTGGCCGTCGAATCCCGTAGTCATTTGGCTCTGCGCGTAAGCCGTTGTTAGCACGGCTGCACTAAAGACAATCGGGGCGATTAAACGTGTCTTCATAAATTCTCCATATAATTGGATTTAGTGCGCAAGTATTCATCCCCTTCTGACTCTAAATTATGTCTTTAAAAATATAATTAAAAAAGCGGAATGGGCGGGAGAGGTTTAGGCTAGCAGCGCTTTGATGTAGGTTTGAGTCTGTTTGAGGTTGAGCGGCGTGGAGCCACTTTCGAATGTTGCAATGAAATTTTTGCCGAGGATGTATCCGTTTGCGGCATAGTGGGTGATCTTCTGTACCGCATTTTCGGCGTAGTCGGGGTCGCCCATGAGTCCGAAGTGCTCCCAGATGACCTCTTCGCGAGTGCTGGGGCGCAGGCAGGTGAAATCGGGGTAGAGTGTGCCCCAGCCCTTGACACTTGTGGGGTATTCATAGCGGAAGGGAATGTCTGCGCGGTCGAGGGCGTCCGCGATGATGACTTCGGATTTCGAGCGGACGCGGACACCGCTTGCGGTGAAAAACTCGGGTGCGTTGATTTCGAAGGGCTTGCCCGTGTAGGGCAAGTGTCGCCAGCGGGCGGCAAAGTCGTCGTCGGGTTCTCGCATGGGTGCGACGAGTGCACGGCGGCCTGGATGCAGCCCGGTGAAGGCTTGGTCGAGTGCGTTGGGCTGATATGCCCTGAGGAATGTGTCGATGGCTGCAAGTTGCTTTTTGATGATGGCCGCCGCCGCTTCGTTGTAGTCTCGCTGCGCAATGGCTTTTGCCTTGCGGATTTCTTTGCGGGGAAGGTACGAGCCCTTCGTGTCGCCCTTTTGCGTGACGATGTAATATTGGAACGATTTCTTGTGTGGTTGAACCCTTAGGGTCTCCTTTGGTGCGTTGCGAAGTTTCTTTGTTAGGTTGTCCAGGGTGTTTTGATAGATGTCCGTTTGTTCTTGAAGGGCGGTTATGATTGGCGAACGGTTCACTATTTTTTGATTGTTTTCCATAATTCCTCTGTTGAAAAATAAAAAGCCACGAGGAGTTGCACTCCTTCGTGGCGATATAACGAACTATTTGCTTACAATATACAAAAATCAGAAGGGGAAGGGCGAACCTAAAGGCAATTTTTTATAACGATATCGTTAGGAAAGGTGTGAAAATGGGTGTTTTTAGGGGGTGGGGCATATAAGAATGTGGTATTGAGATGTTTTATATGCCCCTTTTTCATTTTGCAGGGATTTTTCGATGGCTGTAAAGGTGAAAAAATGATGGTGGGGCGTATAAGAGGTTGCCTTTGGGAAGATTTATATGCCCCATTTGAGCGTTTGTTGGAGAATATGGATTTGGGGATTGGTATGGGGGCATATAATTTGATCTGTTTAGAGTTTTTTATATGCCCCTTGGTTGAAAATGTGAATGAAAATGGTGTTAATTTGTTTGTGTTTTGCGAAAAGGGGCATATAAGCGGTTACGTTTTGCGGAATTTATATGCCCCGATTCCTTTTTTTTGCATAAATCCACTCTAACACTAGCTCCTAACCTCTAGCCCCTGGTCCTTCTTTGCTATCTTTATGGCGAAAAAGGGCGCAGGGAAGTCCCCTGCGTTTGAATTTCGTCGTTTAACAAGCAATCGACCTGCGGGCTGCCTGTTCGGGTTTCGTTCGCCGGGTCAAAAAACAATGAAGGATATATGGCAAATCGTGTTGTAATCGGTTCCCAATGGGGTGACGAAGGCAAGGCCAAGGTTGTTGATTTTCTGACTCTGGACGCAGACTACATCGTGCGTTTCCAGGGCGGCGCTAATGCTGGCCATACCGTAGAAGTGGGCGACAAGAAGTTCGTGTTCCACTTGATTCCCTCGGGCATCATGCACGAAGACAAAATTTGCGTAATCGGTAACGGCGTGGTGCTGGACCCGATTCAGACGCTGGATGAAATTGCTGACCTCCACACCAAGGGTATCAACCCGGAAGGCCGCCTGTTCATTGCCGACAACGCTCACGTGGTGCTCCCGTACCACTCTACTCTCGACAAGGCAAAAGAAAAGAAGGCTGGTAAGGCTGCTATCGGTACCACGGGTCGTGGCATTGGCCCTTGCTATAGCGACAAGGTGAACCGTATCGGCGTTCGCGTGGGCGACCTGATGGACGAACGCGAACTGCGCCCCCGTGTCGAAGCGATGGCCAAGGTTCACAACGAAGAATTCAAGGTGATGTACGACGTGCCCGAAATCGACCCGGAAAAGGTCATCAAGGACTACCTGGAACTCGGCCAGAAGATCAAGCCGTTCGTGCGCGACGTGAGCGCCATGCTCTATGCCGCCGTGAAGGCCGGCAAGCGCCTGGTGTTCGAAGGCGCCCAGGGCACCATCCTCGACGTGGACCAGGGTACTTACCCGTTCGTGACCTCCAGCAACACGGTCGCAGGCTATGCAAGCTGCGGCGCTGGCATTGGCCCCACGGCTATCGACCAGGTGGTCGGTGTCGTCAAGGCTTACACGACCCGCGTGGGTAACGGTCCGTTCCCGACCGAACTTTTGGACGAAACGGGCGACACGCTCCGTAAGATTGGTAACGAATATGGTGCAACCACGGGCCGTAACCGCCGCTGCGGTTGGTTCGATGCCCCGGTGGTCCGCAAGGCTGCCGTGGTGAATGGCCTTACCCACCTCGCCATTACCAAGCTCGACGTGCTCGATACGTTCGACACTATCAAGATTTGCACTCACTACGAATGCGATGGTGAAAAGATTGAAAACTTCCCGAACCAGCTTTCCAAGGTCGGCCGCTGCGTGCCGGTCTACGAAGAAATGCCGGGCTGGAAGTGCGATACCACCAAGTGCCGCAAGCTCGAAGAATTGCCGGAAAATGCTCGCAAGTACCTGAACCGCATGGCGGAACTGGTAGGCGTGAAGATCGGCATGATCTCGATTGGTGCTAAGCGCGACCAGAGCATTATCGTGGATTTGGACTAGAAATCTAACCGAAGGAGAAAGAAGAAATGGACAGCAATGTATGTGGACTCTTGAAAGGGGTTGACCTTTTCTCTGAATTGACGGAAGAACAACTTGGCTTGCTTGCCAATTTGGTTGTTGTCCAGGACTTCAACCGCGACGAAACCGTAGTGCTCGAAGGCGACTGCTCGATGAAGGCGCTGTACCTGATTGCTTCGGGGACGGTGCAGGTCTACATGACCGGCGTCGATGGTCGCGAGACGATTCTCAGTTTCTTGGAACGCGGTGACTTCTTTGGTGAAATGTCGCTCATCGACGGCGAACCGAGGTCTGCCTCGGTGCGCACCGTCACCGATGCCCAGCTGATGATTATCCACCGGGAACCCTTCTTGACCCTTATTCGCCAGACTCCGGAAATCGCCATGTCGCTCCTTTCTGAAATGAGCAAGCGACTCCGCAAGGCCAATAAGCAGATCGGTTCCCTTTCCACCATGTCGGTGAGCGGCCGTGTTGCGGGCACTCTCCTGAACCTGATGGAAGAACGCGGCATGCGTATCCATACGGACAACGGCCAGATGGTGACGGTGATTCACAACCGCCCCACTCAGCAGCAGTTGGCGGACATGTCGGGTACGACCCGCGAAACGGTGAGCCGCATCTGTTCCTTGTTGGTAAAGGCGAATGCGATTGCCATGACTGGCAAGGACATTGTGATCTTTGATGAGGAAGCCTTGCAGGAAAAGGCCACAAAGGGTTAGTTGCTTTTTGTATTATGGATAAAGTAAAGTCGATTTTGAATAAAGTGTTAGCGTGGCTCAAGGCAGCTCCGGTCGTGAAGGCAGTTGGCATTTGGGTCGTACTCCTGATTATACTCGCTTTTGCGGTCGATAAGCTTGTAATGCCCATTTTCTCGGGACATTTTGCTTCTACGGGTGAAGTCCCGAATTTGGAAGGCATGACCCAGGAAGCTGCCGAAAAGGCTTTGGACGAAGCGGGCTTTAAGTACGAATGGCTTGCTGAAGGCCGTTATAATGCCCAGATTCCGGAAGGACTGGTACTTGTGCAGATGCCTGCTGCCGGACGCACTGCGAAGCTTGGCCGTACAGTAAAGCTTACGAAGAGCCTGGGACTTCGCGAAGTGGAAATTCCCGATCTTCGCGGCAAGAGCCAGAAACAGGCTGCAATTTCTTTGAGCCGAGCCGGTCTTGTACAGGGCGCCATCGTGAAGGGCGCTCACCAGAGCATTCCCCGCGGCGTCGTGATTCGTACCATTCCCTTTGCTGGCCAGAAAGTTCGCGTTGGCGATACGGTGAAGGTGGTGATTTCTGCCGGCGTGACCATGGGTAATACGTTGCTCCCTGATTTTGCTGGCGAACAGATCGATAATGTGTACGCAAAGATCGAAAAGCTCGGCTTCAAGGTCGGAAAGATCAAGCGTAAAAAAGACGGCGAAGGTCGTGCACCCGGAACCGTGATTGAAACCTCTCCTAGACATGGTGATTACTTGCCGCCCGATACCAAGATTGATTTCGTGATTGCGGACTAGGATGTACATGAAGTTTTTGTTTGTTTCACTTGCAATGGCGGCGACTCTTGTAACGATGTCGCTTTCGCTCTCGGCGTGTGCCTCGTCCTCTAAGAAGGGCGAAGCCCTGACAGCGGCGGATTCTGCCGCGATTGCCATGGCGGTGAATGCAAAATTGGATTCTATCAAGAAGGCGACTGAAGATCAGGCGCTTCCTCAGAATATTGACGCAGCCCACGAATCCTTTATCCGCGCCCAAGAGATGGAATTGCGTGGTGAAAGGTCTTTGGCCAATGTGTTCTGGCAGCATGCCGCGGAATCGGATCCCAATAGCCGATACCTGGCTTTTAAGCTGGCCGAAATCATGATGGCTCAGGGGGCAGATTCCCTGGCCCTGATTCAGGCTCGACGCGCCCAGACCCTGAAAGGGAAACCGACTGCCTCCCAGTTGGGCATGCTTGCCCACTTGTACGTGAAGGATGGCCGAGCCGATTCGGCCCGCAAGTATTTCAATGCCGCGCTGGATACTTCCCGTTACCAGGACATGACGCTGCTGTATGATTACAGCCTGTTCTTGGAAGCCATTCAGGACGGCAAGGAACTGACCCGGGTCTATGACTTGCTCTTGCCCCAGGTGAACTACATGCCCACGCTTTTCCAGCGCCAGCTCAAGCTGCTTTTGGATCAGGGCAAGGATTCGGCAGTCGTGGAACTCTTTGCGAAGGGCCACGAGGCAACCGGTGACAAGAAGATGCTTTTGCAGATGGTGCAGGGGCTTGTGTTCCAGCAGCGCTTGAAAGAAGTGGGCGCGGTGGTGGATACCCTTACGGAATCGACTCCGGAAGATGAATCCATGGTGGTGCTCCTGATGAGCGCCCTTGCCGAAAAGAGCCGCGATTCCGCTTACGCCATGCTCAAGAAAAAGTATTATACCGATCAGGTGCGCACACCCATGCTCGCCAATTTCTTGGGCCATTATGAACATATGTTCGGCGATTTGGACAGCGCAAAGGTTCACTTGAAAATTGCGGCAGAACAGCTGGTGGATCAGCGGGTCTATGCGACTAATGCCTACCATGCCCTTTCGGCTATCGCTTTTAAAGAAAAGAAGAATAAAGATGCCGTGCGCTATGCCGAAAAGGCCGATTCCGTGGCTCTGGGCAGCGACAAGGCCGCCCTCGCCTTGACTTACGGAACGGCGGGGCAGTACGGCAAAGCCTACAAGATGCTTGATTCGGTAATCGTGGTGTGGGACAAGTGGACTCCCATGGAAGGCATTGCCGATTCTGCCTCTATACAGCGGATGAAGGGAGACGTTGAACGCAATAGGCGTCAGTTCCGCAGCGTGTACGCTCGAATCTTGTGTGTGGAAGCTCAGGAAATTTGGCAGAAGGACATTGCCGATTCCGCCAGGATTAAGAAGGCGGTGGCGTTGCGTGAACGTGCCGACGGCTTCTATAAGGATTTGGCCGCAAGGGATACGACCGATATGGGTGTTCGCGTTTTGATGGCCATGAACCTGGAACGTATGAACCGCTACGAAGAAGCCTTCGCCCTGTTTGAAAAAATCCTGAGTGACAAGAAGGCTCCTATTGACCGTGCCGAAGTCTTGAATTATTACGGCTATACGCTGATTGATTTGAACCGCAGCCCGGAAGAATTGGATAAGGGAATTGCTCTGGTGGATCAGGCCCTCCTGATGGAAAAGAATGGCCAGCCTTCGGAAGCCTATTTGGATTCGAGAGCCTGGGGCTTTTACCGCAAGGGCCTTTATAACGAAGCACTCACGGTGATGAAGCTTATCAAGAGCCCTCACTTTGACGATGATTACGTTTACTGGGAACATATGGCTGCAATCCAGGATGCGCTGGGTATGAAGGCCGAGGCGAAGGCCGCATACAAGAAACTCAAAAAGCTGCAGCCGCATCACCCTGCCGTGAAAAAGTTCTATAAGAAGTAGACGGTAGTAAGTGACTCGAATGTGTCATCCTGAGCGAGAGCAACGAGGTCGATATATGAAACTTCGCTCTTTAGAGCGTTAGTTGAATTAGGTTCGAAGGAGCAGGATCTTTTGTTGAAGTTTATCTATTCCATATTGTTGCTACTTTCTCTTTGCATTCTTGCCGGATGTGCGGGCAAAAAGCCCGTAGTAGAACCTGCAACTGCCACGGTCGACAGCGTTCAAGAAGCTCCACGCGACAGTCTCCGTGCCAAATTCCTGCTTACGATTATCCAGCAGGACAGCGTTACTGGAAATGCCTCTACGCAGGAACTGGATGCCGTCATCTTCTCGGTGCCGGGCAAGCGCTACCGTATGGAACTCACGGGGCCGCTGGGCATCGGCGTGGCCTCTCTCTTGTGGCAAGAAGATGGCTGGCAGATGACATTCCCGACGGAAAAGCTCTATATGAAGGGCGTGGGCTACATGGTAGGCCTTTTGAATAACGATGCGCTCCCGATGGTGCATATTCACCAGGTGGCTGATATTTTCGATGGTCGCCTGTTGCCCGAAGGTTATGAAGAAGTGGCGCCGCCTGAAGATTCGACGAAGGTCGAAGGCGCTATTTATGCCCGTGAAAAAATGGGACGTCTGTTCCACTTTGCCAAAGAGGGCGATCGTGTTTCTTGGCTTTCGCGCTTGGGTCGCGGTGGCAAGACCGAAACGATTCATTTTTATGACTTTAAGGAATTCGAAGGGGTTGAAACTCCGTCGAGGATTGAATTTGAGCTCGATGGTGCAAAATTCCTGGAAATCAAGATCAAGAAAATTGCTCGCAATAAGTCGTTCAGTTCGGGAACTTGGCGTTTGAACATTCCCAAGAGCTTCAAACGCGTTGGGGAATGAAATCGATGAGGAGAACTAATGAGAAAAATTTTGCTTTTGCTCGCCGCGATGGCGCTGCTTCTGTCGTGTTCTGACGAAACCACGTATGTAGAGTACGACGCCGATCCCGTCATGGTGGAGTCGTACAAGGAATTGTCTAACTTGGACGCCTCCAATTATTCCCGCGGGACGCGTATCTTTGTCCGCAACGAAGACTGCTTCTATTCCTGGGATGGAGAGTCGTGGAACGAAATCGAAGAATTCCGTTCGTCTTCGAGCAGGTCATTTTTCAGTAGCGACGATTACGAAGACGAATCCTCTGACTCCGATGATGATATCGAAAGTTCCGATGACGATGAAGAGTCCTCCAGTTCTGAAGAAAGTGAGGTAAAGATTCGCTCAAGTTCTTCGGAAGAGGATGTCGAATATAGCTCGTCTTCTGAGGAGGAAGAATCCTCCAGCTCGGTTCGGGAATGTTGGCGTGAGATGAATAAAAATTTCTCTTATGGTGAATATGTTGATGAACGCGATGGATACTTGTATAGAACCATAGAAATTGAAGATCGAATTTGGCTTGCCGAAAACTTGAACTACGATATTCCTGATCTTGGTGATACCGCAGATGCTTGTTTTGCCTATAACGACACGTTGTACTGCGAAAAATATGGAAGGTATTACACATGGTATGCCATGATGAATATCCGACCCGAAGAATGCAGTGGTGAAGCCGGCTGCCCGGAATTGTATAGCTATCCCTACCGTGGCGTGTGCCCCGCAGGCTGGCATTTGCCCGATTCCATCGAAGTGGCGGAACTGATTGAACTGTTCGGCGGAATGAATGCGGCGGGTGCAACCTTGATCGCCCATAGCTTTGGGTTTAATTTTCTGGGAGGAGGATATCAAACTGTCAAGAGCAATGGCGAACGCTATTGGTCAAATGAATTTGCTGGATACCCGAAGGGTTATCTTTATTTTGTAAGTGAGACCGGGTTTACTCAATCTTCGAGTCTGGCGTATTATATTGAATATTACTACCGAGACCTGCAATTAAATTCAATAAGTCGAAATACGGCGATTCCGGTGAGGTGCGTCAAGGATGATCCCGATGAAATCGAGCGCCGCAAAAATTTGGCGGGGGAGGAATAAATGAAAATAGTGTTGAAAACATTTGCCGCCTTGGGTACGCTCATCCTGTTGAACTCCTGTGGCGATGAAAAGACCGTTTTCTACCCGAGTTCTGCGGTTTCTGAAATTGTAGACAGCCTTGATGACTTAAAAAAATGCACAGACAACAACAGTGGCACTATCGTCTATGTTCGCAACAGGCACAAAGCCTATGTCTGTAGTCTGAAAAATTGGGAAGTCTACGAGGAATACGATGAACCGCATATAGGCGGTTCCGATGAAGATGAATCGTCCAGTTCTTCGGAAAAGTCCGGTGGAAAATCCAGTTCGTCGCAATCTTCGAAGGACGGGTCTTCTTCTGGAAAAGCAACTTCCGATACGGATGAAGATTCGTCAAGCTCCGAAGAGTCTGTAGCCTTGTCCTCTTCTGCTGTTGTTTTGTCCAGCTCGTCGGCCTTTGTTTGTGCGGATGATTGGTATTGCCGCCATGTTGAAGAAACGTGCGACGAATCGACAATTGACAGTTTCGCTGTACTCCTTTATAGTGACAAGACCTATTACTACCGGTGCATGGCAGATGGGTGGATGCCTTCGGACCTGGTGGAGTATGACACGTTTGGAAAGCCTTGTTCCTCGGATGCCGATACTGCTTGGGGAACCCATGACTTTTATGACCTTAAAGATTCCTTGAACCCCTATCGGAAATTTTATGTGTGCAGAAAAGGTTCTTTTAAGACTTACTATTCATTTGAAGAATCCAATTCAACCGTGTTGACGTTCTTTGATGGCATTGTATGTGATGATTTCCACCAGAATGTTGTGGTGCAAAAGAAGTATTCCTCGTTTGCGTGTCATGGAACTTCGTGGTTTCTTGAAGACCAGTATACGGGAACAATGGTGGATGACCGCGACGGAAGGGAATACAAAACGGTTGGAATCGGAGACCATATCTGGATGCAGGAAAACCTGATGTTCACTAAGGGCATTCCTGAGGTGGAATATGGAACCTATGCTGTTAAACAGGGACCGCAATACAATTGGTACACGGCTGCAAATGTGTCTGAAAAGGAATGGAACAATAACCCGCTCAAAATCAAGGCTCCCATCCAAGGAATTTGCCCGAATGGCTGGCATTTGCCGACCTACAGAAATTTTTTGGAGTTGTCCGATGCAATCCATGGAATGGTAGACGATTATTATCACTCCAATAATATTTCTAGCGTCAAAAACAGTGTAAAAGCCTGCTACGTTGGCAAAAACTGGAGCTTGTTTACGAATAATTCTTTCAAAGGAAAGGATTGTATGAACATGAAATTTCTAACTGTTCCAAGGTTGGAGTCTAATGGACGTGTCGCGAAAAATGATTCTAACCATACCACTGCCATGTGGCGAAGCGATACATACGACGATTTTTATGCGGGATCTCTAAATTTGTCGAATGCGATGTATAACGAAACGTCGATGGCATTCAATGAAAATGCCGTGGTCAGAATGGAAGCCTTCGAAGTGATTCGTTGTGTTAAGGACGAAGAAGGGGAACATATTTACAAGTCCCCCTACGACATTCCGCAGTAAGTATTGGCGAATATTTGCGAGCTGCGCTATTTATCCATCAGGCAACGGATTGTCATTTTATAGTTGTCTTTTTTGGACAGAAGCTCCATTTTCGTAGTGTCTGGGTAAAGCGTCAGAGCCCAAGCTTGGCTTTCATCGTGTTCTGACGCGCTCCAGTAGCAGGCGGCATTGTTCTGGTCGCTGCCTACGATGTTTCTTTGATGAGTGGCGGTTGCCCCAAAACCGAAAATGTCGGATCCGTAACGACGATAGGGCCATTCCTTGATGGATCTCAGGTCTTTGTTGAAGTCGGTGCCGTTTTCCCGAACATAGCTGAGTAGGGTTTCGAATTCTTCTTTTGTAGGAAGGTGCCATCCTTTGGGGCAAATACCTTGCCTTGGGAAAGCGTCGGGCGGAAGGCCGCAAATGTAACCCGACCGGCATGTCGCTTCAAGGGTATCAATGGCTTGATACCAGTGTTCGTAATAGAAACCGACTTTAGGATCGGCCTCTCTAGGAGTACTCCACATGTTATACCTTAAATTTTCGGCCATCCAGGTTTGATCCCCGATGTCGACGGTCTTGTAGATATTTCCGTCTCGCTCGTCGGTAAATTCGCCATATTCGCCCTGGTAGCCGTATGGCTGTAGGGTGTCGTTGATGCAGCGGACAGGGAATGCGTACCTTGTCCATACCTTGCTAATTCTTGATCCGTAATCGGAGTCCTTGCTGATATAGAGCGCAAGTCCTGTTGTACCGTCGTCGTGTGTGCTCGAATCGCTTCCCCAGAGTTCTACGCCGTATTCAGATGCTCCGTCAAATTTTCCATCGTAGTAGCTGTAGGCAGTCGGCAGTGAAAATCCGTATAGGTCTTCGTAACCCCATTCTGCCTTCGAAAGCAGATAGTACTTTGCCAGTGCCTTGCCCATGGACATTTCCAGGAGTTCCTTGAACTCGGCTGAGTCGGGTAGGTGATAACCTGCAGGGCAGGCTGTTTGGGCGTCTTCCCAAGTGTAACAGCGTCCAACATCTTCGCAGTGGTGGCAAAAGGAAGAATCCGTTTCATAATTCAGATTCTGCGCCATCCACTTCTGGTAACCGATGACGACGGTCTTGTAGGTTTGTCCGTCGCGGCTGTCGGTGAATTCCCCATAAGAAATGTCCGGATTCAAAAAGTCGTCGCGGGTGGGCCTGGAAGATGAACTATATTCTTCTTCATAGTAGTAATAGCTGCTAGAAGATTTGGCTTCACTTGAAGACGAATCGTCGTCGGAATCGGAAGACGAGCCTTCGGACGAAGAGGATTCTTTGGACTTGGAGTCGCTAGAGGATTTGCCCAAACTGCTCGATGAAGGCTCTTCTTTTGCAACCCATTCGTAGCCATCGCATTCGTATTCGATGTTTTCGTCTTTTACATAGACATAGTCGCCCCTGTTGCCGCTGCTGCAAGCGATGACTTGCAGTTCTTTGGCCGATTGGATCTCGGCAAGGTGAATGTTGATGTCATCATCGCTGCAGGCGCAAAGAACCAACAGGGAAAATGCAAATGCTGCTTTGGACTTATTCATCATTGTTCTCCTCGGGGTTCTTTATGCAGCGGACTGCAAATTGGCCGGTTTTTGAGTATTCGTCAAAGCCAACACTGCCAGAGTATAGGCTTGCCACATAGGATTTGGAAACGCTTTCTTCTCCCGAGGTCCAGTAGGAAGAAGGTGAGGAATAGAGACTCCAGAAGGAACCTTGATCTCCGCCGGATTTATATCCATGTTCCGTTGCCGAGAATCCAAAGAAATCGCCTTTGCCGGAACGGTCCCATGTGATATAGGATGAGTCGGTCATAAGAGCGTTGATAACCCTATATTTCCAAAGGGAGTCTATTTCGATATTTGCGGGGTCGTATCCCACGTTGTCCCAAAGGATTTGCCAATCTTTTATAGAGGGAATATGCCACCCCTCAGGGCAGATTCCTTGGGTGCTTGCCAGAGAGCAGTATGCCGCATCCTGACAACGGTTCTTGTCGTAATCCATGGCGCCCGGCCAAGTGTAGAGTTTTCCGAAGCGTAAACATAATGTAGGCTCGTTACCGTAACAGGATTGTCGTCGGTTGTCTTCTATGTCGTAATTCAGGTTCTGCGCCATCCAGGTCTGTTCGCCAATGACGATGGTCTTGTAAGTTTTTCCGTCGCGTTCATCTTCGAGAACGCCGTATTGGCAGGTGTCGATTTCTGAATTGCGGCAGGGCTTGACGGGAGAAATCAGGTTGTATCCCGTGGCGCTGGAAGCGGGCATTTCGCTCGAAGAGCTTTCTTCAACATCCTCTTCACTCGAAGAACTATCTTCCTCTTCTTCGCTGGAAGAACTTTCTTCGACGGTCTCTTCGCTAGACGAGGATTCCTCGGGTTCTTCGCTAGAAGAACTTTCCTCGTCAATGTAGGAACTGCTGGAAGGTGGTACGATGATATCCGGTTCTTCGCTAGAGGAACTTTCTTCGTCTTCGTCGGAACTGCTCGAAGAGGTTTCGGAAGACGACGATACGAACAGCTCGACCCACTTCATGTTGTCGCATTTGTAAATCTTCTCGGTCTCGATGACGTAGACATACTCCCCTTCGAGAGAGCTATTGCATTTCAGGTCCTTGAATGTCGCTTCACTGATGTCGTTCGGGTGGCCGACTTTCAGTGTGTAAAAGTCTTGTTCGTCGTCGGAGCAACTTGTAAGAACGCTTGCCGCCAAAAGGGGGGTAAGCGCAAGAACAAGCTTGTTCAAGCTGTTTCGCATAAGAATAATCCTGGGAAAACAATTTCTCATAACCCGCGACAAATATATTAAATAACGAGTATATCCTGCCTTTTTTGGTACTCTAAGCTATACCTTTTAAGTCCGACTTTTGTAAATTATGGCTATGAATTTGAATGCTAAGATTTTTGCATTGGTTTTTGGGCTATTCTGTTGTACGTCGCTATTTGCGGCGGACACGCTCCAGGTGTATGCAATCCGCGTGCAGTTTGCCGAAGAAAGCCCCGATAACAGCTTGACCACGGGAACGGGACTTTTCGATTCGGACAAGAAGGGTGACTACAAGTTGGATCCCTCGGGCAGACGCAACAGTGTGTCTTACTGGAAAAAGCATTTTGACTTTGTGAATGCCTACTTCAACAAGGCCAGTAACGGGAATGTGGTCATCGACGCGCACATTTTCCCTAAGGCATCCAGCGCCTACAAGCTGAAAAAGCATATCATCGATTATAACCGTACAAGCAAGATGTCGGGTGAAAAGACGGCGGAATTCGATGAAGCCCGCTGGCGTGATTACCTGCAGTTTATTTATGACGCCGTGACGACTGTTCATGAGTCTGGTGAATCGCCTTTTAGCGAACCTCTGTCGAAAAATCCGAATACGAAACGCGCCTATATGATTATTCATGCGGGTGCCAGCCGCTTGCTAGATGGCGGTAGCATGGGAACTCGCGGCGCCGATACGCCGGGCGACTTCATGGATACCTATATCGAGAAGGATTATTGGAGTTTTTTGCCGGATTCCCTTGATGGGTTGGCAATTCACAAGGTAGGCAAGAACTCGGAAGGTAAGGATTCTTCGGTGGTGGAGGGCCTGGTGCTTGAAGGGGCTTCCATAGACACGCTGCGATCGATTATGGTCACCAGTGAAACAGCTTCCCAGGATGGATTGAACTGGGGCGTGAACGGGATTCTGGTGAATCAGGTTGCCCGTGAACTCGGACTCCCGAATACCTACGATGTGGTGAAGGGCATTAGCCGCCTGGGTTATTACGATGTAATGGATTTTGCGGGCTACAATGCGGGCAACGGTTTCTTGCCCTCTATGCCTGCTGCATGGGAACGTGCCTACATGGGCTGGAACAACGTGAAGGAAGTCCGCCCTGTGGCTGGCAAGCCCGTGACTGTCGAAATTTCGGCGGCGGGAACTGGCAGTGGCGTGGAAATCGTGAAGGTTCCCCTGAGTGCTAGCGAATACCTGTTGATTGAAAACCGCCAGCGCAGTTGGAATAAGAATGGCGAGGTGAGTGTATCGCTGAGTGATGACGATGAAAGCTCCGATACCACTATCACGACGGTGCCGGTAGACAGTTTGCATCTGGTTTTTCAGGATAGCGTGAATTGCGAGAAAAAGTGTAATGTCAACAAGAAGAAGGCAAAGGGCATTATTGTTGACATGAGCAGCTTTGATGCGGGAATTCCTGCTAGCGGCATTGTCGTATGGCGCGTAAATGATTGGTACTTGCGTCAAACCTTGGAATATGGCATTGCAAACTTCTGGGGTGGCGATACCCTGCGCGATCACCAGTTCGGCATTGCCATGGTGGAGGCTGATGGGATTTTGAGTATCGGCAAGACCTTCAAGAATGCCTTGGGCGAAGATACTTATGATTACGGCTCGGGTACGGACTTGTTGCCTCACTTGCGCAAGCCTGCGAAGGATTCCAAGCTGACTTTTGATACGGTGACGACCATCGGGTCCACGGGTTATGCGAATACCATGACAACCCAGGGCGGTTACACCGGTATTAAGATCAAGGTGAATGTCCCGAAAAAGGCCCGTGTCGAAAAGACGGCCAATGCCTTTATGGGCGACAGCGTGGTGAATTTTGGCGCGCAAAAAATTAGCGTGACCATCAGCATCGATGACGGAAGCATTGACGGCGCCCAGTTCCCCCGCAATGTGGGTCTCGCTTCGGCTGTGCGTGGCGGCGTATTTGTAGACGACCCCGAAAAGGAAGGCGAAAAGCTCTTGGTGGTGAGTGCCATGGACGGAACGTTGCAGGTGTTCAATGCCATGGGCGATACCCTGTTCCCGGCAGATACGGTCATCAAGCAGAAGACTTTGACCCGTAAAGGCTCGGAAAAGGATGTGCCGCTGTACCGTGTGGGTGCAAGCTACGGACCGCTGGTGGGCATGGCCAGCGACGGCAAGGATGTGTACAGCCTGCATACGACAAAGCTCGTGAAGACGAGTTTTGTGGGAGGACTCCCGACACAGGAAGCGATTGCTATTGATTCTGCTGTGGTGGGGCCCGTCATTGTTGACGGAAAAATTTACTATACGACGACAAAAGGTATCTTTGCTTATAATATTAAAGAAGGCAAGGCTACGGCCCAACGTAATGTAGGCATGAATAGCGATCTCGCTGATATTGCCGATTTGGTTTACTGTGGAACCGAAGATGGCAAGCCTGCTTTTGCTTATTATGTGGCTTCGGAAGGCTCTGCGTATTTGCATGGAGCCGAAGTGAAATTGAAAGGCCGCAGCGGTGAAAAATTCCGCCTTTCCTGTACCGATTTGAATCGTGACGGCAAGGAAGAAATGATTGCGGTCGGTAGCCGCGGAACGGTGACGGTTTCGACGGCTGTAGATGAAAAGACTGACTTGAAATGGACCAAAAACTACAAGCGCGGCGCCGATGGCACGAGCGGTTTGAAGGACGAAACCTCCGGCATTGCTATCGGAGATGTCAATGGCGATGGCTACCCCGAAATCGTATTCTTGGGCGATAACCTGGTGTATGCGCTTGACCGCTCGGGTCTGCCTATCGCAGGGTTCCCGGTGAAAATTTCTCGCGGTGCTCCGGTTTACGGATTCTTTAGCGACCCGGTTCTTGTAGATGTGACGGGCGATGAAATTCCTGAAATTCTGGTGCCGAGTAGCGATGGCCTGGTTTATGCGGTTAGCGGCAAGGGAAAACTCCTGACTGACGGATTCCCGATTGCGGCAGGCAGCTACGAGGACATGGATTCTACGAGTGTGATTCAGCCCATGAGCATATTTGTGACGAATGCCGTTTCGGACAAGAAGTCTGCAGGCCCGGAACTTTATGCACTGCATCGTGACAATCTGTCGGCTTTCCGCCTGCGGGGCGCCTCTGCTGATGCGGCGTCTTCTGTTGCCGCGTGGACTTTGCCGGCTGGCGGAAACGAACGTACGGGCTACTTTGATGCCTCTAAGCTGGGCGATGTGAAGAAGGTGACCGCGAAGGATGAAATCTCGGAATTCTTCATGTTCCCGAATCCGGTGCGTGGCGGCGATGCGAAGGCCCGCTTCGAAATCGGTGCGGCCGCAAAGAAGGCTACGCTTGAACTCTATGACATTACCGGCCTTTGCGTATTCAAGACCAAGATGAGCGATGTGAAACAGGGCCGCAACCAGTTTGAAAAACTCGACCTGAAGCATCTGGGTTCTGACGTTTACACGGCGCGACTCAAGGTGGAATTTGAAAGCGGCAAGACCAAGCAAAAGCTTTACCGCGTGGGAGTGATCAAATAATATGTTTGTCCGCTTGATCGCAACTTCGCTTTTCTCCCTCTTTCTGGTGGCTTGCACGGCTACCGGTGATTCTGCGGATATGCAGCCTTCGGAACTCAATGGGGGCATAAATGGGGGCAATTTGAGTGACGGCAACAAGGATCCTGGTGACGATTCGCAAGATTCTGTGGAACTTTCTGATTTTGCAGAGATGGTGAATGTTTCTGCCATGGGTATTACCCGTAACGGAGTTGCTTTCTCGGTAAGTGCCTACTCCATCAGTGTTACCGAAGTGACGCAGGGGCTATACCGCAAGGTCATGGGCTCTATTTCCAAAGAAGATTCCTTGGGTGACGATTACCCGGTTTTCAACGTAAGCTGGTATGATGCAGCCTTGTTCTGTAATGCCCTTTCTAAAAAGGTGGGCCTTGATACGGCTTATGTGTATGAGTCTCGTAACTCCGGCGGTGAACTGACGGGCTTGTCGATTGATTATGCCGCTGAGTCTGTAAGGCTCCCCAGTGAAATGGAATGGGAAATTGCCGCCCGTGCAGGGACTTTGACTACCTATTACTGGGATACGGATGTGGCTTCCAAGTATGCTTACTACGGACAACATAATGGGCCTACGAAGGTGGCCGAATATATTCCTAACGATGCGGGCCTTTACGATATGGCCGGTAATGTGGCCGAATGGGTGAACGACTGGTATTATGCTTACCCGACGGTTTCCCAGGAAAACTATAGCGGCCCTGCCGAGGGAACCTACAAGGTAGTTCGCGGTGGTGGCTGGTCCGATAAGGCGCCTGCCTTGGCTTCGGGTGAACGCGAGAAGAAAGACCCCAAACATCGCAGCCAGACGATTGGCTTTAGGATTGTCTATTCCCGCGGCATTTGATATAAACGCTGTTATTTTTGCTACATTGTAAACCATGATGATGCTTAAATCTATGGTTTCCCCTATTGCGAGAGTGGTGCTCCCGCTTTTTGCCGTTTTGGTAATGGCTTCTTGCGAAGAAGACGAAAAGTCGGATCCGCTGCCGAATCTTCCGTCTATCGAAATCCCCAAGGAAGTTCCGGGTCTTTATTCCGGTAGCCTGCCTTGCGACGATTGTACAAGCCGCATGGTTCGCATGACTCTTGGCGAAGACAGTTCGGTAGAAGCGATCCAGTTGATTTTGCGCGATACCATGGAAACCGATTCCCTGAAGGGAACCTATTCTGCTTCGGACAGCACGATTCTTGTGACTCTCGAAGGGGGTAAAGGCCATTGGAACTTTAAGCGTACCAAGTTTGGCAATTTGCATTACATGACGGCTGCCGGTACCGTGTACGAAGACAAGGACGGAATGAAGGCCGAAATGATTCGCATTTTTAAGGTGGCGCCGAAAGCTGCTGCAAAGGATTCCGCAAACGAAAAGGATTCCACTGCTGCAGACACGGTGAAAAAGGAAGAACAGCCCAAGGAGTAACTATGCAGTGTACCGCTCTTGTCATTGACGATGAACCGCTTGCCCGCAAGCGCATGATTTCGCTATTGGAACCTTATTCTTCTGAAATCGAAATTTTGGGAGAGGCCGGTTCCGGTGCGCAGGCAGTCAAGATGATTCACGAGACGATGCCCGACGTGGTGTTTCTGGATATCCAGATGCCTGACATGGATGCTTTCGAAGTGTTGCACTCCCTGCAAGGTGACGATGTTCCCCTGGTCATTTTCACGACGGCCTTTGACAATTTTGCATTGAAGGCCTTCGAAGAAAATACGGTGGACTACCTTTTGAAACCGGTGGCTCCGGAACGCTTGGCGGCTTCTATCGAAAAACTTCGCAAGGCGATTCCGCAGGTAGACGCTACGCCGATCCCTGCCGACTTGAATTGGGAAAAGCTGCGTAACCTTGTGGACATGAGCGGCCTTTACTTGCAGCGTTTGCAGGTCAAGGTGGGCGACCGCATTGTGTTTGTGAATATCGATGAAGTGATCCGTTTCCATAGCGAAGAAAAGTACACCACTGTTTACACCGTGAACGGCCAGTATGTAATAGACACGACGCTTGTGGAACTTGAAAAGAAACTGGACCCGAAGCATTTTACGCGTGTACACCGTTCCCACATTGTGGCTATCGACTACATTGCGGAATGCCGCAAGGGTGATGCCGGCCGCATGGTCATGGTGCTCCGCGATAAGGCTGCGACCCAGCTGGTGGTGAGCCGTTCGCTGGTCAAGAAAATTAGAACGCTCTAGAGCCACTTGCATTTTTCTAAATTGCAGTAGCCATTCTTTAACGTTGAATTTTATGGAAAAAGATAAACAGCCGATTGCGTGGAAAAAGTTTGTAAAAGGCCTGCTCCGGGAAATCATTGTACCGGTGGCGCTCGCCTTGATTGTGATTCAGTATGTGATTCAGGCATTCCAGATTCCCAGCGGGTCTATGGAAGATACCTTGCATACGGGAGACTTTTTGCTGGGCCTCAAGTTCACTTACGGCTCTCCGATTCCCTTTAGCAATCAGAAATTCCCCGGCTATGCTTACCCCGCCAAGGGCGATGTGGTGATTTTCCGTTACCCGGGTGAGCCGGAATATCCTGATGGCAATCCGGGGCGTTATACCCACTTGTTTAACGCACTGATGTTCGGGAACCTCTACTGGGATCATGAACCTAAGGCCGGTCAGCCCCACTTGATTCATTATGCCGACGGTCCTAAGGATTACATCAAGCGTTGTGTGGCTGTAAGCGGCGATACGGTAGCGGTCCATAAGGGACGTCTCTATGTGAATGGCGTGCTGCAGGACACTTTGCCTGGTCGCGGCAAGTACACGGCGACTGCACGAACTTTCTCGCCCCGCGATGAACGGGATGCCTTCGTGGTGCCGTCGGTGGGTGACAGCTTTACGGTAAGCGATATGCCGCTGGAAAAGCTGTGGTGGTTGCGTTCCTTGGTGGCGCAGGAAAATCCCGACGAAACGGTGGAGCTGAATATTTCGCTGTGGAAGGACTCTGTCGAAATCAACAATTACGATTTCGAGGAATTCAAGATTCCGGTGGAGAACGATCGTGGCCTTGCACTGAATGAATTTTTCCGCAGGAACCGCACGGTGCTGCAGCAGCGCCTTACCCAGGGCGATACCATTTCGGGCGTGATGTCCTTTGCCTACTTCAAGGAACTTTCTCGCATGGCTTATTTGCCCATGATTGACCCGAATCTTCAGGGTGGCTTGATGCGCCCGGTGAGCTACATGGCTTTTGAAGGTTCCCTGTTGCGTGACCTGGAAGGTAATGTGGCCTTGTTGAACCAGGCCGAAGAGGACAATGCAGGAACCGTGGAACTCGTCGATGTGGATGCTCCGCAAGACGGTGCCGCCAATGTGGAAGGTATCGCTGGCGATACCCTGGATGCCCCGGCAAAGTCCAAGTTCGAAATCCGCCGTCAGCTGCTGGTAGGTGGCAAGCCCATTGAAAGCTACGTGGTAAAGACGCCCCAGTTCTTTATGATGGGCGACAACCGAGACAATTCCGCTGATAGCCGCTACTGGGGCTTTGTTTCGCTCCGCAACATTCGTGCCAAGGCTTTCGTGATTTACTTCTCCTTTGAAAATGACGACGAAGCCTTTGCGTTGAAGAATCCGTTTACTTGGTGGAGGCTTCCGTTCCGCATTCGCTGGGGACGCCTCGGCAAGATTATCCAGATGATCGATTGATGAAGTTCTCGTTGTTGAAATACGGTGTTGCTTTTGGGAGCCTGCTCTCTGCTCTGTTGGTGGCCTGTGCCACCCAGGTGGCGCCTAGTGGAGGCCCTGAAGATAAGCTGCCGCCTCGCGTGGCGGGCGTTTACCCTGCACCCAATACGACGAACCATCCTAACGAACTCATGGTGAAACTGGAATTCGACGAGTGGATTAACGCATCGATTCCCCGCAGTGCAGTTTCCATTTCGCCGCCTATCGACAAGAAGCTGCGCTTTGAAGTGAGCGGAAAGTCCCTTGTGCTGACTTCCCGGGCGGTACTTGATACGGGTACTACTTATACTGTTACGTTTGCTGGCGGCATCAAGGACTTGCACGGCAATGCTTTGGCGAAGCCTTTCCAGGTGGTGTTCTCGACGGGTTCCGTTATCGATTCCTTGACGGTTTCTGGCCGTGTGTTGGTGAACCAGGCCATGGCCCGCAAAAAGGAATATCCCAGTATCGGTCTTTTCTTGCTGGGTGAAGAACGTTCTTCGAAGCATTACCTTGAAAAGTACCGCGACACGACCACCAAGGAAATCAGCAAGGATCCGCAACTGTTGAAGGAACCTCCCTTGTACTTGACTCGTGCTGACAGTGCCGGCCACTTTACGCTGACGGGCCTGAAGGCGGGGCATTACCGTGTGGTCGCCTTTGTGGATGGAAACGGAAACCAGAAGATCGAACTTTCCACTGAACAGGTGGGCCTCTGGACTGCTGACTTGAATTTGACTGCCGAGTCCGCTGATACTCTGTGGATTGCGGTGGCTGACATGGATACCACCAAGTTGGAACTGGAATCGGTGAGCCAGCCTTTCGCCAATGTGCTGGAAGCAAGCTTCACCCGCAGCGTGTTCTTTGATTCTGCCTTTGCGGATACGGCAAACTGCTACTTGACTTCACCCGAAAGCAAGAAACTTTACCCGAAACTTGTTTACATGAGCGCTACCTCCAATAAGCCGCAGTTCTATTTTGATCCGGCTCCTAAAGGCGAAGTGCTGTACAAGTTCATGTGCGGCGTGGCGAGAGATTCCATGTTCCGCCCGCTGGATACGCTCCGCAACGAAGTGGAATGGGAATGGAAAAAAATGGAAGGGGATACGCTTGCCCCCAAGGTTTCCGGTGTAAAAACCAATTCCAAGGCGAAGACCCTTTTCCCGGACGATTCCTTGATTGTGTATTTCAACAAGCCCAAGCTGGATTCGCTAACCCAGACGTTCTATGTGGCAATCAACAAGGATACGACCCAGGTACAGGTAAAGCAGCTTGATCCGGTACGCTTTGTTGTAGAAAAGACGGCTCCCTGGAATACGGATGTTTCGGTGAATTTCTTGATGGGCTATTTGGATACGACGCTTGCCGTGGCCGATAGTTCCGGAAAGCGTGATACGGTGGTGGAACTCAAGTACCAGAAGTTGCAGAAGTTCGAAACGGTAAGCAAGCTCAAGTTTGCGAAGCTTCGCGGGAAGATTCCCAATGCGAAGGCATCAGCTGTGGTGCGCTTGCTGTCTGCCGAAACGAACCAGTATTACTTGGAACACTGCAAGGAAGACGGCAGCTTTAATTTTGACGACCTTGTGGAAGGCGCCTATTTGATGGACTATTATTACCCCGAAGAAGGCAAGGACTTGCCCGATGCGGGCTCTGTGGAACCGCTGCGTTACGGATCAGCCTGGCGTGCCATTAGCGATACGCTCAAGGTCAAGAATGGCGAAAATGTCTTGGATAGCTTGGCAAAAGAAATCCCGGCTTTGTAGCGGTTAATGTTTTACGAGGAATCAAATGGAAAATAAATCATTCGTTGCAATTGACCTGGAAACGACGGGCCTCGATTTTGAAAAAGATGAAATCATCGAGGTGGCGCTGGTTCGTTTCGAAAACGGCGTGGAGTCGGAATCGGTCGATTACTTGGTTAAGCCGACGAGTGTAACGCTCCGTCCTTTTATCGAAAGCCTTACGGGCATTAGCAACGCTGACTTGGAAACTGCGGAACCCTTTGCCGCCGTGGCCCAGAAGATTTATTCCTTTATCGGTGACTTGCCCATTGTGGCACACAATGCCATGTTTGATTCCAAGTTCCTGAAACAGACTTTTGCCAAGGTGGGCGTTTCCTTTGAAAACCATCCGGTATGGGATTCCCTGACGGTTTCTCGCATTGCCTACCAGAACGTGCCTAACCATCGCTTGGATACCTTGGTGCAGGAACTGGGCATTGAACGGAGCCGCGCGCACCGTGCGCTTCCTGACGCCATTGCGTGTGGCGAGCTGTTTGTGATGGCGCTGGACAAGATTGCAAGTTCGGACCCGTGGCTTGTGGAAGCCCTTGCCAAGGTGGCCAGGGGTTCGGACTGGTCGCTGCTGTGGAAGGAGTCGGAGACAGCTTCCGAATTGCCGGCCTACAGGCTGCCGGACGTTCCTCTTGAAAATGCTCCCGTGAAGGAGAGGGCGCCCCGCGTGAGCGAATTCTTTAAGGAAGACGGACTCCTTTCGACGAAGGTGGAAAATTTCCAGGTCCGCCACAACCAGCAGGATTTTGCCTCGGTGGCGGAACGCAATATGCATAAGGGCGGCCTCTGCGTTCTGGAAGCCCCTACCGGTTCGGGCAAGTCCCTCGCTTACCTGGTATCGGCTGCCTGTAAGGCGGTGTCGGGGGAGCGCGTGGTCATAAGCACCGCGACCCGGGCACTGCAGGAACAGCTCTGGAACAAGGATATTCCGCTGGTGGCAAGCCTGTTTGACGGCAAGTTAAAATCTGCCGTACTCAAGGGGCGCGAAAATTACCTGTGCTTGCGCAAGTTCGAAGAAATCCTGAATGCACCGCAGAACCTTCTGCTTGCCGACGAGCGGGATTCCTTCATGGCCATTGTACCGTGGGTGTTTGCTACCGAAACCGGTGACGTGAACGAGTGCAATTCCTTTAGCCAGGGCCGCAATCGCGTACTTTGGTCCAAGTTGGCGAGCTCCGCAAAATCTTGCCTGGGCGAAAAGTGCCCCCATTACAACAAGTGCCCTGCATTGGCTGCCAAACGCCGCGCCATGAATTCCAACCTGGTGCTGGTGAACCATTCGCTGTTCCTCGCAGATATGGCTCTGGACTTTGCGCTGCTCCCGCTGTACGAACATATCGTATTCGATGAAGCCCATAGGCTCCCACAGGTAAGTCGCCAGGCCTTTGGCCGCACCATTTCGTTCTTCGCCCTGCGCAACATTATCAAGACTCTGGTTCCTTCCAGGGGTCACGAAGTAGAAAACCGCGACGGCCTTGTTGCCGAATTGGAAAAGCATATTCCTGTAGAAGAAACGGAACTCCATGCAAGTTGCGTGAACCTGACCGAATCCCTTTCGGAAACGGAAAAGGCCTTGCACCGGTTCTTCATGAAGATTGGCAAGAAGCTTGCCAAGCAGAAAACCCGCAACGGATTTACCTACACTTCGGGCATTATGGCCGAATACGAAGCCGACCCTGCTGCCTTTATGGAACAGGGCTTGAACGCCATCAGGCAGGCTGAAAGCCTGGCTTCGTCCCTTGCCGCCAACAAGAACCTTTCGGGCCTCTTGAGCGACATTAACGGCCGCATGACAGAACTTTCCCGTTTCTTGCAGGACTTTGAGTTCGTAGTGAAGGCTGGCCGCGATGATTGGGCCTTCTATATGGAAGAACCTTTCAATCCCCATACGATCAAGCTCCATGCAAGTCCGCTGGATGCCAGCGCCACCTGGAAAGAAAAATTCTATCCCTGGATCAAGTCGGCCACCTTTACTTCTGCAACCCTTTCGGTGCAGGGCGATTTGAACTACTTTGTCCAGAAGATGGGTATGGATTCCCTCAACGGCAAAAAGACTCCTTTCTTGCGCGTCTACACCGAAGCTGCAAACAAGGACGATCGCCGCTCCGTCATTTTGGCCAAGTATCTGCCCAAGCCCTCGCTGCCTGAGTACAACGACGCGGTGAACGAGACCCTTTGCGCGGTGCTCCCGGAAGTGGAAGAAAACACCATGGTGCTCTTTACCAGTATTTCGGCGATGATGAAGGCCCAGACGGCTTTGGCGCCGCTTTTTGCCGAAAAGAACAAGTTGCTCTTGTGCCAGCATGTGGACGGTTCCCTGGACGGTCTCGTGGCCATGTTCCGCAAGTCCCGTGGTGCATGCCTGTTGGGTTGCCAGAGCCTGTGGGAAGGTGTGGACTTCCCGGGCGATGCCCTTAAGCTCCTGGTGATTCCGAAACTGCCTTTCCCCAATCCGGTGGATCCGCTGGTGGCTGGCATCAGCAACAAGATGAAGGCCGAAGGCAAGAACTCCTTCAAGGAATACTTTGTACCCGAAGCCTACATGGAACTGCGTCAGGGGCTTGGCCGCCTGATTCGTTCGGAAGAAGACTCAGGCAAGGTGTTGATTCTGGATAACCGCATTGTGGTTGAACATTACGGCAAGAGCTTTGCCCGTATTTGGAACAACAAGCAGACGGTCGTAAATTCTATTGAAGAAATAAAGGCTGCGCTGAAGTAGCCCTGAAATTATCCATTGGCTTCGCGGTGGCTGTATTGCAGCTGCGTGTAATAGCTGGTCTTTTCTTCTTGCATGGACCGCGTGATTTCGTCGATAAAATCATCCATGCTCTTGGACGGGTCGTAGCTCTGGCTGCAAATGCAAGTGGTAAGCTTGTAGGAATTACTAAAGGTGTTGAGTTCGTTTAGGCTTGACCTGATGCGGGTGATGCACATGCTCACCGCCATCTCGTTGGTGGTGTTGATGAACACGATAAATTCGTCGCTGGAATAACGGACAATGATTCCAAGTTCCCCGACGGCTCGGTTCAGGATCTTGGCCATTTGAATAAGAACCTTGTTACCGATAACTCTGCCGTAGTCCTGGTTGATTTTTTTAAAGCCGTTGATGTTTACGAGAATGCCTGTGACATGCAGGTTTTTCTTTTTCTTGTATGCGCGGCCAAGGTTTGCCAGGTAGGCGTAATTGTAGACGTTGGTGAGCTTGTCCCTATAGACGCGTTCGCCGTGAATGGACGAGAACACACCCGCGATCGCAATGGCCGTGCACGAAGAAATCGCAGAGATTCCGTAAAAGAGGGATTGGGCGACAGTGCCTGCAATAATCGGGGCAAAGAATATCCAGATGGGGAAGGACTTGAGAGGACCGCCCTTGTGCTTGCAAATGAAGTAGATGATAAGGCTGTCCAGCAAGAGCCCGTAATCTATAATGGTATAAATCCAGAAGTATCTACGGGTATAGACATTGTTTGCGGAAACATCAAATATAATCGGGATGAAATTGTTGAGTATAACAAGGACCAACCCTAATACAATGGTGAAACCGAGAATGTTGCGGTGCGCGATCGAAAAACGGAAGTTCAAGTGCTCTGCAAGGAATAGAAGCCAGAAAAAGCAGCTGAACATGTTGGTGAGGTATAGAAGATCGTTGCCGCCGTAAACGACGATGCGGGCGATTGTTCCAAGGCGACCGTCTGCAGTGTAGGCAATGGGGTCTAGGACGCAGGTACAGAACGTGAAGAAGAGTAACAGCTGAAGGTAGGCGTTCTCGGATCCTCTTTCACGAAAGCGCCAAACGTTGCCTGCCATTAAAACGGCAAGTAACACAATCCCGAATATATTTGTTGCGTAAACCGCTGTAAGTTCAAAAGTCGGTTCCATACGATTCCCCATCCTTAATATAATATCTTTTTCGCAAAAAAGGTAATAAATATGTAAGATACCGCTTTCGTGTGATACCGTGTAATACAAAGCGGACTTTTTAGTGCTTTCTGCGATCTAGAACCCTATGGGAGGCGTAAAAGGCCTTCTTGTTCTCGTACATGCGGGAGTCGATGGTATTGATGAAGCTGTCGACGCTTTCTTCTTTGAGGTTTAGCTTGTGCGAACCGATAGATGCGGTTAGCTTGTAAGGCTTTTCGCTATCTTGGTTGTATTTCTCAAAAAGCTTCTGTATTCTGTCGATGTAGGTCTGGGTCTCGGAGTCGTCTTGTGTATTGATGAGGACGATAAATTCGTCGCCTGCGTAGCGGATGACGATTCCGTGGCTGCCTACGGCCCTTTGTAGAATCCTTGTCGTGGCAATCAAGGCTTCGTCACCGACGGAGTGGCCCAGGTCGTCGTTGATTTTCTTGAAGCCGTTCAGGTCGAGCATGAGGCCCGTGATGCTTTGCTTGTTCGGGCGCTTTGCGAATTTATTGAGCTTGTAGTCCAGATAGGCCCGGTTGAAAATGCCTGTGAGCACATCGCGGTAGATCATTTCGTTTTGCAGGCTTGCGAGTATTCCTGCAATCGAAATGGCGATGCTTGTTGGAACGACGGAGATGCCGTAAAAGAGGGATTGGATGACTCCGCCTAAAAGGATGGGAACGATGTACACCCAAATGGGGAAAAACTTGAGGATGCCGCCGTTTCTCTTGCTCTTGTAGTAAGTGATAAGGCTGTTGATGACAAGAAGGTAATCGATGATCAAGAAGAAGAAATAAAACTTTTCGCGGGAGTAAAGATTGTCTGCGTCGATCGAGAAGACAATGGGATGGAAGAAGTTGATGACAAGAAGAAGCAAACCGATGGATACGGTCACGTTCAGCATGCGGCGGGTCTTTCTGGACATGCTGCCGTTCAGGTAGTAGGCGAGGAACCGGTTCCAACACAATACAGCGAGCATGTTGGCGGCAAAAAGCCAAGTGCTTGTTACGTATACGGCTATTTTGGGAAGCGTGCCCGGCAAGCCTTTCATGGTGTACGAAATCGGGTCGGCAAGGCAACTGGACAAGGCCAAGAACATCATGGCCAGCAAGTTGATGTTGGCGGGGCTCTTGCTTTGCAGGCGCCAAAGATTA
>JAEEGH010006412.1_pt1 | contig 28869 bp, 22 predicted proteins | sample 9134181 | NCBI WGS metagenome assembly JAEEGH01 (sample SAMN16246544, study PRJNA631951) | gut metagenome | biome: gut microbiome; feature: rumen; material: DP-attached | host: Bos | place: Iran: Karaj | collected 2018-10 | reverse complement strand
GGCGTGCGATCTCTCCGTCGAAAACGATTTTTTTGCCGATACGCGAAATAATAGCCTCATCCAGGACGCCTTCACGCCGAAGTTTGTAAACCAGACTGTCGCAGCACTCCAAATAAAGGGCAAGTGCATGGACGCCCGCTATGCGTGTACGCTTGGGGGCGAAAGGAGTATTTGTCTCCATTGCCGTGTTTACCCCATTGTTGGCGCTGCCGTTCCCGAGCGCATACTGGATGAGGCGATACTGTTGTTCCCCGGTCATCTGCCAGACAGGGGTGTTCAGAAGTTGCTTTACATTAATGTCCATTTGTCTTTATCGTTAAAGTTATTTATTGGTCTTATGGAGCCAAGAACATCTGCTTGGCTGGTGCAAAGATAAATGGAAATAATACTTGTAACATATTGATAATGAACGGAATTAGCGGAACTATATGTCGTAATTCCGCTAATTCCGCTGATTCTTTCCTGGCTGGTGATCTTTGACGATCTTTTTGTTTTTTGAAACTAATCCTTATCTTTGCGTTGAATTGCAACGTGCGTTACAGTAACGACTGTTGCTAAAATTGATGCACCATGAAGTTTTACGACAGAGAAAAGGAAATGGCGGCGCTCCGGAAGATTGAAACGCTGTCAGCCCAACATGCACAAATGACGGTCATGACCGGTCGTCGGCGTATCGGCAAAACCACACTCATCAAAAAGTCTTTCACGGGCATACCGTTCGTGTATTTCTTCGTAGGGAAGAAGAGTGAAACGCTGCTCTGTAGTGAACTGGCCGAGATCGTCAGGGAGATCCTTGGCGAAGATATAGGCTCTTTCAGTGACTTTCCCCGCCTGCTGGGAGCGATTATGGGCATAGCCAAGCATCGGAATTTCACGCTGGTGCTGGATGAGTTCCAAAACCTTTCTCATGCTCGTGAATCCATCTTTTCCGACATACAGAACGTATGGGACACCAACAAGGAGGACAGCCGGATCAACCTGGTGGTTTGCGGTTCCATATACTCCAAGATGAAAAAGATATTCGACGATAAGGAAGAACCTTTGTACGGAAGGGCCACCGCCCGATTCAAGATCCGTCCCTTTAACATCGACACCTTGAAGGAGATCATGCGTGACAACAATCCCGCCTACACAAACGAAGACCTGCTGGCCATGTACATGATTACCGGGGGCGTCGCAAAATATGTAGAACAATTGGTGACTCGTGGAGCACTCACCAAGGACGGGATCATCCGGGACGTCCTTTCGGTAGGGTCCTACTTCCTGGACGAAGGTCAGGAAATGCTCAGGGACGAATTCGGGAAGGATTATGGTAACTACTTTTCCATCCTGTCGGCTTTGGCGACGGGTGAGACATCCCGAGGGGAAATCAAGAGCTATACGGGAGTGGAAGCAGGAGGATATCTGGACAAACTGGAAAACGATTACGGCATTATCGACCGCAGGCGTCCCTACCTGGCAGGAGAGAAGTCCAAGAACGTGGAATACTCCATATCCGATAATTTCCTCAATTTCTGGTTCCGATTCATCTACCGATACCGCAGTGCCGTGGAAGTCGGCAATCTGGAGTGGCTCACTGCCAAGGTAATGGCCGACTATGATTCATATTCCGGTCTGATCCTGGAACGCTATTTCAGGCAGTCATTTGCCGAGACAGGTCGATACAACCTGGTTACAAATTATTGGAAGAAGAAGGATGGGAAGGACGAAATCGACCTCATTGCCGTCAATGAGGCCGACAAGGAACTCGTCCTGGGTGAGATTAAACGCAATCCAGATAAGATAAACCTGACCGAGGTTAAAGAGAAAGCCAAAGGGATTGTCCTGCATCACAAGAAGTGGGACATTCGTTACATTGGCCTGTCATTGGAGGATATGTGAAGATTCTATTGACCGGTATGTTTGATTACACCCAATTTGGACTGAATCTCATTCCGTAGTTCAATATCGATGGTGTCTTTTCCGTCATAGAGGGCACCGCCATCTCTAAACGAGCATTTGTCACCGAACTCTTTAAGTAGCAGATCCCCGAAATGGCCGACGGTACACTTGTTCTCATGGATGAACCCAAAGTCCTTTAATTGGGTGAATAGTTCATAACCAAACGGCCCGTTGATTCTTTGGTGGGAGGCTATCCTTTTGTTTGCAATTAGAATGACGGTCTCATATGCTTCCTGGGAAGGGATACATTGACGAAGAGTCTCGTAGGTCCCCGTTCTCTTGCCTGTACCTTCGACCTTCTCGTTGGGCCCCGATCCATTGTCTCCCACATCAAGACTATCTCCAAAGCGAAGAGAAAGGGCCTCAATCAGTGGACACAATTTCTGATTAATCTTTTGGAAAACATCTCTTTCAAACAGAGGGTAAAGCTCGCTCTTATACTGTCTGCATTTATTATAAACCTCATCTCGCAGCTTGTAACAGCGACGCCATTCGGGTTTGACCTTCGTCTCGTATTCATCGTACATTTGTTTTAGATTCACATCCGTACGACCAAAGTGTTCCTTGAATTCCTCAAGACTATCCGAGATATAGTTCCAATCATCCTCGGTCAACATGGAGTCGGGCTTCGTGCCACAGTCGGATCGTGATCCGTATGCCCTGGCAAGAGCGTGCCAGACCTTTTCGTCTTCACAAATCGCATGAAACTCATCTTCCGCCTCCTTCCTTTCTTTTCCATATTTATACTCGACTTCTGAGTCGATGGCTTTTTCAATGGCCTCATACGAAAAAGAGGCGTTGATCGTCTCAGCATCAGCACAATACCAGTTGATGAAGGATAACAACTGCTGCTTCAGAGGGGCAATCAAGCGTTCGTATTGCGCTCTATTCGTTTCAGTCTCGAGAAGGGTTGGAAGGAACTCCGGCTTAGGGCCAAGTATCTCCTCGAGCGTTTTATATTGTTTGCTCGCATTCTGATATTCGACGGATAAATACTTGGTACCTTCTTTAGGTCCAAATCTCGATGCGAGGCCGTTAATGTCCTCGAGTACCCCAATGAGGGATACGACCGTTTGTGCAGCTGACATGGTTCGTTAAAGTAATGAATCGAGTTTTGTCATTTCGCTTGCCTTGATACTGTCCACAATGTCGATATACGGTTTCATGGCTTTATAGTCAGAGTGGCCGGTCCACTTCATTACGACATTTGGTGGAATGCCCAGAGAAAGGCAATTCACGATGAAGGTCCTACGTCCGGTATGAGTGCCTACGAGTTCCCACTTCTCCTTGATCTCGTCTTTCCGCTGGTTCCCCTTGTAGGTCGTGATTCGGATTTGCTCGTTGATGCCTGCGAGTTTACAAAGATCCTTCAGATGCCTGTTCATGGGCTGGTTCTGGATGACGGGGAGAACTCGGTTGTCGGCAAAGGGATAATCCTTGTATTTGCGGAGGATATCCCGGGTGACGTTATTTAACTCGATGGAGATACTGTCACCCGTTTTAATTGTCGTAACCTCAATATGGTTTTCCTTGATATCATTCTTTCGGAGGTTATACACATCGGAGTGACGCAGCCCGGAGAAGCAGCAGAAAAGAAACACATCTCGGACAGCCTCAAGGCTGGGAAGGCCAGCAGGGATTTCCAGCTTTCGCAGACGTTCAAGCTCCGGCTTGGAAAGGTAGATAACTTTTCTTTGGGTGGTTTTCAGTGTCGGGCGGAAGGTCTTGAAGTCGGTATTAGTATTATAACCACGATCCGTCGCCCATTTAAGGAACCACTTCAAGAAGCCCAGTTTCTTCTGGATAGTGGAATTCCTGAGCCCCATGACATCTTCATCGTCGTATTCGTCACGGTCTCCTTTCTTCTTCCGAGGAGAGTTAAGGACTTTCTTCTCACGTAAGTAATGGACGAATGCAGTCAAGCCTTTTTCATCCAGATCGGAGAAGGAGACGTTCTTCTTGAATGAAACCAGATCCTCTTTAAGCGTTGCCATCTTTTTGAACGTTCCTATGGACCAGGCATTTTTCTCACCGCATTCGGTGACAAACATCTGAAATACTTCCAATAATCCGGGCTCCTTCTTGGGAAGTGCCTTCTTTTCCGATTCTTTTTCTTCCTTTTTCTTATATGGTTTCCCGTTTAGCCTCTCTTGATAACGTTCGACGACTTGGGTTAATGTGGGCCTCTCTTCGTTTACCTCATAGTATTTGAAAGCCGTTTCCATCTGATCCTTCTCTTTCCGCAAGGTATTATTGATCTCCACATCGGTTTCTCCCTTTGGACCACGATAGCCGGAAACGACCAATTGATTCTCTGCATCCCAAGCCTCTTGGAATGTGACCTGACAACCGGTAGAGAGCATTACCCTATTGCAGTCATAGGTAACATGCAATTGGATTTGGTAAACAGTGCGTTTTGTACCATACGGGCGCAACTTGAATGTGATGTGTCTTTTTAGGATCATTTGTTACACTCTATCCATAATTCTACTACAAAAATGTAACAAATTTAGGTGATATCCAATACCTATACCTGCATTTCTTCAGCGTAGAACATCGTTTTCTAGAGTCCTGTAGGGCCGGATGCAGTCTCGATACGAGTCCGCCCATCTCCACTCTATTTCAGGAAAACCTCTATCACAGGGACTTCCGTCTCTGGCTTGACAACAGGAGTGTAAATGAATTCCTTGTCAAATGAGATTTCCGAGCCATCATGTAGGAATTGCGCATACTCGATCTTGTCAGCGAAAGAGATGGCGAGCCTTGAAAGAGGGTAATCAATAAGGTGAATATAAAGGCGGTTAGTGGTGGGGTTATAAGTCAGTATAGTCCTCTCTGGAGCCTCAAATTCCGCGGGAGCGGCAGTACAGCCATAGATGGACCTGCTGTTGGAATGCATCCATTTCCCGATTCCTGCCAGCCTGTCCTGGGCTCTGTAGTCAAACTCTCCACGGGAATTCGGCCCGACATTCAGAAGCAGGTTTCCTTCCTTGCTGACCGTCTCTATAAGAAGCTCAAGGAGCTGAGGAACGCTCTTCCAGGTGGTTTCGTCACGGTAATAGCCCCATGATCCAGAGAATGTCTGGCATGTCTCCCAAGTCACTTTCTCGCCATTCCATGTGGGACATTCGGAGACCTTGCGCTGCTCAGGCGTGAAGATATCCCATCCACCCCAAATGTCCTTGAGGTCAAGCCTGTCATCCACGATTATACCGGGCTGAAGGGAACGAGCAAGTTTGAGGAGGCCCACTGAATCCCAATCGTCACGGCCCTTGCCGTTCTCACCGGGGAATGAGAAGTCGAACCAGATGATGTCAATCTTGCCGTAATTGGTGAGGAGCTCAGTCACCTGATCCTTCATGTACTTGCGGTAGACATCCATGTTCTTGCCCTTGTTCAAGGCGTCATAGTCCTTCTTAGTGCCGTTGTCAATACGCTGGGGGTGACGGCTGTCAATAGTATAATCGGGATGATGCCAGTCCAACAAGGAATAATAGAAGCCTATACGAATACCTTCCGCCCTGAACGCATCGACGAATTCGCGGATCAGATCCCTGCCTGCCGGAGTGTTCGTGGATTTGTAGTCGGTGTATTTACTGTCCCACAAGCAAAAACCCTCATGGTGCTTCGAGGTCAAGACAACGTATTTCATTCCGGCCTCCTTGGCCATTTTGGCCCACTCCTTCGGATTGAACAGGTCGGGATCGAAATGGTCAAAGTACTTCTGGTAATCCTCGTTAGTGAGTCGTTCACGGTTTTTCACCCATTCATGACGAGCGGGCAAAGAATATAGCCCCCAATGGATGAACATCCCGAAACGGGCGTCAGTCCACCATTTCATACGCTCCAGTTTCTGTTCCCTCGTTTCCTTGGTCAATTGGGCATTGGCTACGGGGCTGGACAGCGTGGTGGCGAGAAACCCCGTCAGGATAATTGCGATAGCGGTTATTCTTCTCATAACTAGGTATTGGTAAAAAAAGATCAGAAACAAAACGACTTCAATCTCAAATCTAATCAATAATTCAGAATAATCCAACGACGTACCGCGACATATCGCCTTACGGAGGTTTCAGTCATGATTGAAAGACATTTTTCGTTATATTTGTAAAGTATGTCCGAATGAAAACTATTAATTAATGACAATAAGAAAATGAGAATGATCACACTTATGATTGCCGCCGTGGCGGCAATGGCTCTGACGGCAGGCTGCGGACAGAACAACAAAAAGAATAAGGAAAACACAGACGAGCAAGACAGCAAGACTCTTGTGGCGTATTTCTCGGCGACCGGGACCACCGCCGCGGTGGCAAAGACCCTCGCCTCCGTGACTGACGCGACCTTATATGAGATCAAGCCCGAGGTCAAATACACCGCCGAAGATCTGGACTGGACAGTGAAGACCTCCCGTACCACCTTGGAAATGCAGGACAAGAGCTCCAGGCCGGCCATCGTTAAAGACCTGGAGGACGTCTCAAAGTATGAGACAGTCTTTATCGGTTTCCCTGTCTGGTGGTACACGGCACCAACCATAATCAATACATTCCTCGAGGCTTACGACTTCTCTGGAAAGACCGTCATATTCTTCGCCACATCCGGAGGCAGCACGCTTGACAATGCTAATGAGCAATTCAAAGCGGCTTATCCAGCGATCAACTGGAAGGCTGGACAAACCCTCAATGGTGCCTCAGAGGAGGACATCAAGGCCTGGGTAGCTTCCCTTTAATAAGATAGTTTTATGAAAGTTCTGATTATCAACGGAAGTCCCAGAAAAAACGGTAACACTAGCGTGGCATTGACCGAGATCGCCAACACGCTGAAGCAGGAAGGGATTGAAAGCGAGATTGTCTGGATCGGTAATAAGCCGGTCAGGGGATGCATCGCATGTGACAAGTGCAAGGATAATCCCGGCCGGTGTGTTTTCGACGATGATGTCTGCAACGTGATAAGCTCCAAATATGCCGAGGCTGACGCGTTGATTGTGGGGTCGCCTGTTTACTACGGCCAACCTAACGGAGCGCTCTTGTCTGTCATCCAGCGTTCGTTTCATTCCAACGGGAGCAGTATAGCCGGCAAGCCGGCGGCGGCGGTTGCAGTTTGTCGCCGAGGTGGCTCAAGCGCCGCTTTTGAGACCCTCAACTTACCATTCCAGATGATGAATATGCCTGTTGTGACTTCACAATACTGGAATATTGTATTTGGCAGAGAGGCGGGTCAAGCAGCCCTTGACTTGGAAGGTCTACAGACTATGAGAGCACTCGCCCATAATATGGCTTGGCTGCTAAAAGCCACAGGTGGGCAGAAGGCCCCAGGGCGTGGCGAAGAGCCATGGATTCCGACACATTTCATAAGGTAAATCACTCAGGAAATCATTATGAGACAATATATTCAAGATAATAAGGAAAGGTTTTTCGAGGAGTTGTTCTCGCTGCTCAAGATCCCTTCAATCAGTGCCAAGAAAGAGCATAAAGAGGATATGAGGCGTTGTGCCGAGAGGCTTGCCGCCCTTCTTGTGGAGGCTGGCGCTGACGAGGCCGGCGTCTATCCAAGCGATGGCAATCCAGTCGTGTTCGGCAAAAAGATCATTGACCCGAAGCTCAAGACGGTGATGGTTTACGGCCATTACGATGTCCAGCCGCCGGAGCCTCTCGACAAATGGGACACAGACCCGTTTGAGCCCGTCATAAAGAAAGACCCCACTGGCAGGGAGGCCATCTACGCCCGTGGAGCGAACGATGACAAGGGGCAGTTGTTCATGCACATCAAGGCTTTTGAATATCTTGTCAAGACAGGGAAACTGAGGCATAATGTCAAGTTTATCTTTGAGGGAGAGGAGGAGATCAGCAGCCCTTCACTCCCGTCCTGGGTGAAGCAGAACAAGTCATGGCTCAAGTCCGATGTGATACTGGTCTCTGACACCACGATGATCTCCGAGAAGGTCCCGTCGATCAACTGCGGGATGAGGGGCATGGCCTATGTTGAAGTCACCGTGACCGGCCCCGACCACGATCTCCACTCAGGCCACTATGGAGGAACTGTCGCGAATCCTATCCAGACCCTTTGCGACTTGATTTCCAGTCTGATTGACAAAGACGGAAGGGTAACGATTCCAGGTTTTTACGATGACGTTGTCGAGCTTTCCAAGTCCGACAGGGCAATGCTGGCCAGAGCTCCGTTCGACATGGAAGAATTCAAGGAATCGGTGTGTGTCAAGGCCCTCCGTGGGGAGAAGGGCTACACGCCCCTTGAGAGAATCGGCATCAGGCCTTGCCTGGATGTGTGCGGAATCTGGGGAGGATACACAGGCGAGGGCGCCAAGACAGTGCTTCCTTCCGTTGCTCATGCGAAGATCTCCATGCGACTGGTTCCCAACCAATCCAGCGCCAAGATATCCAAGCTTCTGAAGAAGCATCTTGAGAAGATCGCCCCTAAGTATTGCTCCATCGATGTGAAGCTTTGCGAGGGTGGCGAGGGATTCTTGATCCCGATCTCTTCCCCGGCGTTCCAGGCTGCATCAAAGGCGATGACGGAAGTCTATGGAATAGAGCCGGTTCCGAGTCGTGGAGGCGGAAGCATCGCGGTTCTAGCTGACATGAAAAAGATCCTCGGAACGGATCCTCTTCTAATGGGGTTCGGCCTGGAGAGGGACACCATCCACTCCCCCAACGAGAGCTACCTGCTGAAACAGTTCTTCGCCGGCATGGAGTCCATCGCCAAATTCTATGAGTATTATGATTAATATGACAACAGATCAGATATATTCGGAGATAAGGAAGAAGGGTTCGGTGCTGTGCGTCGGGCTGGACACTGATTATGAGAAGATTCCGGAATGCGTCAAGGCCGGGCGAAGTGTCGCTGATGCGGTGCTGGAGTTCAACAAACGGATCATTGACGCCACCGCCCCATATTGCGTCGCCTTCAAACCCAATCTGGCATTCTATGAATATCTTGGAGCGGACGGGCTGGCGGTTCTGGAGAAGACTGTTGAGCATATCAGGCTGAACCATCCCGGGCAGTTTGTCATAGCCGACGCCAAGCGTGGCGACATCGGGAATACGGCCAAGATGTATGCGAAAAGCTATTTCGAGACATTCGATTTTGATGCCGTGACTTTGTCACCATACATGGGCAGCGAGACAGTCACCCCATTTCTGGAATACCCTGGGAAGTTCGCCATTGTCGTCGCCCTGTCATCCAACCCCTCGTCGGCTGATTTCCAGACGGCCGAAAACGGGAAACCTCTTTACCGTTCGGTTATCGAAAGGATGATGGAGATTTCTACACCAGATAACATGATGTTTGTCATCGGTGCTACCAAGGCGGATAAATTAAAGGAAATCAGGAACTTCTGTCCTGACAATTTCTTCTTGGTACCAGGGATCGGTGCCCAAGGCGGAAGCGCTGAGGAAGTCATCGCGGCAGGTGCCAACTCAAAAGGCGGACTGCTGATCAACTCCTCAAGAGGGATCATTTACGCCTTCAACGGACTAGACTTCGCCCAAGCTGCCGCCACTGCCGCCAGCCGAACCGCGAAGATCCTTATCAGTCATAGCGCAGACGCAGGAATCTGACCACACGTTCTCCGCGGTCTCAACCATATCGATAATTGTATAAATTGGCAGAATCAGCCCCATCACTTCGACAGGGGCTCCGATTCCGGTCATCAATGACACCGTAAGGAAGAAGCAACCCATTGGAACTCCGGCGTTTCCGACTGCTGACACTACAGAGATCAGCACCCAAAGAAGCATCGCGCCGACACTAAGGGTAATCCCCGCGTTTTGCATCACGAAAAGAGAGGTCACGAGAATGAACGCCGCACAACCATTCATGTTGATTGTGGTGCATATCGGAAGCACGAAACGGGACACTTTAGGATCAACACCCAACCTGTTCTCAGCGGAAGAGAGAGTGACTGGAAGGGTAGCGGCTGAACTCTTGGTGAAAAGAGCCATTACCACAGCCGGAGCCATCGCTTTGAAAACCTTTAAAGGATTTATTCTCCTCGCTAACAGGAAGAGTGGCAACACAATGAGGAACTGGATAACATTCCCGGTCAGAATGACCGCTGTGTACTTGCCGAGCGAACCGAGTATGATCCCCCCGCTCAATTGCCCCACGAGTTGGGCAGAGAAGGCCGCGATTCCAAGAGGTAATGTCCAGATAAGAGCCTTTATCAGTGTGAAGAACAGCTCCTGTAATCCTGATATGCCCTTCACCACCACGCTTTTCCCTTCAGTTTCAGGCATCCACGCCAACGCGAGTCCAATAGCGATAGCTATAAGAAGGATTGACAACACGTTTCCGGACAAGAATGGTTGCACTACATTATTAGGGATAACGGAAACGATATGCTCATAGAAGGTAGATCCCCCGGGAGCGACCTCTCCCACGGAAGACAACATCCCTTCCGGGAGGTTCTGAGGACTTATCATCAGATATATTCCCATACCCACGAGGGCGGCAGCCAAAGTCGTCAGAAGGGTGTAGGTGATAGTATGGGCGAATACTTTCCTGGTGCCACGCTGGCGCCCGAATGAGATCAGGGTAGTCATGATGGCCAGAGCTACTGTCGGGACAGCAAGGAACTGGAATAGACGGGTATAGACAGTTGCGATAAAGCCGCATGTGGCATCAATCCAGCCCACGTGCAAAAGGCCGAGAACCACTCCCAGGGCAAGTGCGCCAACCCACCATATAAGTTGTCTGTTTTGAGGTTTCATCTCGCTGATAATCAGTGTTAAAAGACCTATTCTACATTTCTGACGGATCCTGGTTGGACATTTTCCTGACAGAGAGTGGAATCCTATGGATATGCTCCACCTCCAGATATTGCCTCAAACCGGTTACCAGATTGTCCATGGTCGACTCGAAACGGGACTTGGAGAGCTCACACTCCCAGACCACCATCACATGCCATCCCAGGCTTTCCAACACAGCCACATCCGCGGCGTCTCGCTCCTTGTTGCGCCGGACCTTCTCTTCCCAGAAGGCAATATTGGAACTTGGCTTCCTGTAACAGGAGCACCCGGGGTGCGCATGCCAGAAGCATCCGTTGACAAATATTACTGAGTGATACTTTCTCAGGACAAGGTCCGGTTTCCCGGGAAGTCTCTTGGAATGAAGTGAATACCTGAATCCATGGCCATGGAGATAACGCCTGACTAGCATCTCGGGCTTTGTATCCTTCCCTTTGATGCTGGCCATGCAGCGGTGGCGCTGCGCAGGAGTCATCTTGTCTGCCATAGATATTACTTTTTGAATAAGACCGGCCATAAGGACTGGAGCCGGCAGGCTATATTGTATGCAAGCATCGGCGGGACTGCATTGCCAATAACTTTATAGGCTCCAGACTGAGAGACCTTAAAGCGCTTGGTGTCATCTTTATAAGAGACAAATGGATAGTCAGGCGGAAATGTCTGGATCAGAGCGCATTCCCTGGGTGTGAGTCGACGCTCTTGAAGTCCGGCTTTCAATTCTGAAGTCAACTTCCCGCCGTGCTCAACTGACAACCGACGATACTCAATATTGCCATGATGTTCGGACCTGATTGTGGGGCCGAGACCGTCAAGATGGATCTCAGCCTGGCCCTGGCAATGCTTGCCCATGTATTTAGCCTTTGAGTAGAAGCGCTGGGACAAATCTTCGCTCTCAGCGGGCTCCTTCAAATCTCTAAAAACGTCCATGCAAGTCACTGGAAGCAACATTCCAACCGAATCCTTGGTATATTTATGAGTCGGTACAGGATATGGATTGTATTCTGGAGGGATATCGCCACTATCCATGATCTTCCTGATCTCCGGTTTCAAGGCGGAGCGACGTATTCCAATGAAAATCACCCTTTCACGAGTCTCAGGCACACCATAATCCCCAGCATGAAGAACCTTGGGCGGGAGAACGATGTAGCCGTCCCCGTCAGCCTGGGCGAAATCTCTCTGTATGATATCCTTGACATTGCCAAGATTCGTGAGACCCTTCACATTCTCAGCGATGAACACCTTGGGCTTCACGATGTCAATGACCTGTTTCATCCAGAAATATAGTTTCCCCCGGTTCTCCTCGGAAGGGACTTCCTCAGGGAGCTTAGTTCCGTCATGAGATGTTACCGAATTGAAACCCAATCGTTTCCCTGCGATGCTGAAATCCTGGCAAGGGAACCCTCCGGTGACAACATCTATATTCCCCGGAAATACATTCTCCCCCGAATGGTGGCGTTTTACAAGATCAACTATGCTCTCAAGGTGATAGATGGAAGGATCTTTCCCGAATCGGCTCATGTACTGGTTCCAAGTCAGATAAGCCTCCTCGAGAATGTCATTGGCGAAGACTGTCGTAAACCGGTTTTTATAAAGCAGCACCCAATCCCCATCAATGGCATGGTCAATCAATCTGGAATCAGAAGGAACTGACTTCTTGTGACAGATAAACGCTCCCTCAAACCCAAGATCCATTCCCCCGCACCCGGAGAAAAGGCTTAACAATCTCAATGTGTCCGATTCCCGCTCCATAACAGCCTTATTTCCTTTTGAACAAAGGGGCTTCCGCAGTCTTCGACGGTACCCCGTCCTTGAAATATGGCCAACCTCTCCTGGTCCAGAACACACGATCCATATTCATGCAACGGCCTTTGTAGCCATTATCTTTCCAGTAGGCGTGATATGTCATCCAGTCATGGCCTTTATCATCGGTGACGATTTCGGCATTATGGCCAGGACCACAGAAAACGTCGCCGGAATCCCGCGTGAGGATAACCTCATCGTACAAACCGTCGTCACCCACTATCATCGACATTCCTGTAGGGCTCACAAACGGGCCCATAGGACTCTTCGAACGGCCAACAACTATATGATAAGTGCTTTTATCACCCTCGCAGCAGGTTCCTTCCGATGCGAAAAGATAGTAATACTTTCCTCTTTTATGGACATAGACGCCCTCCATCCGGTCTCCTGCCACCTTTACAGGCTCGCTGCCGGATTTAATGGAAAGACCGTCATCGGAAAGCTCAACCACAAAGATCCCGGATTTCCGTCCTTTTTCAACGTCATCAGCCTTCCTAAGGCTACCCCAGTAGAGATATTTCCGTCCGTCAGTGTCCTCGAAATAATTGGGATCTATGGAGTTACCCACTCCGGTGTTGGACATAGAGACAAGCATCCCCTTGTCCTCGAACGGCCCAGTGGGTGAATCCGAGACAGCGACCCCGGAAGCGCTCTTGTCATGATCGCCCCAAACTCCCATCGCATAATAAAGGACGTATTTCCCGTCGATATAATTGATATCAGGGGCCCAAAGCGCTCCATCAGGTTCCCAAGACGGGCAGCTTCCGGACGGGAAAGCCTCACCGACCAGTCCCCAATCAACGAGATTAACGCTCTGATATACAGGAATCTGGCAAAAGTCATCCCCTAAACGGATTCTGGTCGAATAAGCATAAAAATACCCATCACGGACACGGTTATCCAAAACCGAGGGATCAGGACAATCGCTTGCCATGACAGGATTGTCATAAAACTGGATTTCCTGCCGATCGCAACAGACAATAAAAGAGGAAGCGGCCAAAAACAAAGCCGCCCCCACAATCAAATCATTCTTTAAAAAAGCTCTCATAAATTGTCGGCCAATTTCTTCTTGGCATATGTCAGAGACACTGTGAATGTCTTTTGCCCAGATGAAGGAGCGTCGAACATGGCATCATCAAATATCTTCTCGCAAATAGAGCGTAACCCTCTGGCTCCCAACTTGTTCTTAATAGCCGTGTCAACTATCAACTCCTTGACACCATCCCCTATTTTGAGAGTCATACCGTCCATCTCGAAGAGCTTGGCATACTGCTTCAACACAGCGTTCTTTGGCTCGGTGAGGATTCTCAAAAGGGCGTCCCTGTCAAGTGCATCCAAGTATGTGATGACAGGAAGGCGGCCGATAATCTCAGGGATAAGGCCATAGGCCCTCATGTCCTGCGCGTCGACATATTTAAGGAGATTTTCCTTGTCAATCTTCTGCTTCCGGGAAGCACCGAACCCGATGACCTGGGTGTTAAGCCTCTGAGCTATACGCCTTTCAATCCCCTCGAAAGCGCCACCGCAAATGAAGAGTATATTCTGAGTGTCAACGTGGATAAACTCCTGCTCAGGGTGCTTGCGGCCTCCCTTCGGCGGGACATTTATAACATTGCCTTCCAATAGCTTGAGCATAGCCTGCTGTACTCCCTCCCCCGACACATCACGGGTGATAGAGGGATTGTCGCTCTTGCGGGCGATCTTGTCGATCTCATCTATGAACACTATACCCCTCTCAGCCTTGGCGACATCGAAGTCAGCCTCCTGGAGAAGACGCGTGAGAATGCTCTCAACGTCCTCCCCAACATACCCTGCCTCGGTCAATACTGTAGCGTCCACTATTGTGAACGGGACCCCTAGCATTTTGGCTATAGTCTTGGCTAACAATGTCTTGCCCGTGCCGGTAGGGCCAACCAGAAGAATGTTCGACTTCTCCAGCTCAACCCCGTCGTCGGGCTTGTCCACCAGGTTGTGATTGATCCTCTTATAGTGGTTGTAGACAGCGACCGACAACATCTTTTTCGCCCTGTCCTGACCTATCACATACTGGTCCAGGAAAGCCTTGATGTCGGCTGGCTTATTCTTATCGTCAATACGCTCCGAAGAGCTTTTGGCGACCGATTTCTGGACTGTGTCAGCTATATAATCGTGCGCCAGCTCCACGCAGTCGCTACAGATAAAACCATCTAGTCCCTGCAGCAGGAAAGGAACCTCAGATTCCTTCCTGCCACAGAACATGCAATGCCTTTGTGATGAACCTTTCTGGGCCATCACTTGGATTTCTTGGAAAGGATCTCGTCCACCATCCCGTAATCGAGAGCCTCCTGGGCTGTCATCCAGAAGTCACGGTCAGCGTCAGCGAAAACCTTCTCATAAGGCTGACCAGAGTGCTGGGAGATGATGTCGTAGAGTTCCTTACGGGTCTTCTCTATCTCCTTGGCGGCTATCATGATGTCTGACGCCTGGCCCTGGGCGCCTCCGAGAGGCTGATGGATCAGAACCCTGGAGTGTGGCAGGCATGAACGCTTGCCTTTCGCCCCGGCGCAAAGAAGCACCGAACCCATAGAGGCTGCCATTCCTGTGCAAATAGTGGCCACATCGGGCTCGACCAGCTGCATGGTGTCATAGATGGCCAAACCAGAGGTCACCTGTCCCCCAGGGGTGTTGATATACAGGGATATGTCAGCCCCAGAATCGGTTGAAGCGAGAAAAAGGAGCTGGGCCTGGATGATGTTCGCGACATCGTCGTCAATTGGTACACCCAGGAATATGATCCTGTCCATCATCAGGCGGCTGAAGACATCCATCGAGGCCACATTGAGTTTCCTTTCCTCAATGATGGTGGGATTGATGTAGGCATCCGTCGCCCTCTGATAACGGTCCAAGGTCATGGAGCTGAGCCCCAGGCCCTTGACAGCGTATTTCTTGAATTCGTCCATATTATAAAGCGCGGAATTTCTCTTCGGAGATCTTCTTGTTCTGGAAGGAGATGAGGTTCTTCACAGCAGCGACAACCTTCTCGTTCTCAACACTTTCCTCAATATTGCGGATCTGGCGCTCATCCTTCAGGATATTCATGGCGGCGTCAGTGATGAACTGCTCAGGAACGTTGCCCATTCCATACATGGCATACTGGTAAGAGGCATAAGCCTTAGCGGCGTCAACCATGTCCTTATCCTCGATCTTGAGATCAAGCTTCTTCATCAAGTAACCACGAACAAGTTGCCAACGGAAATCCTCGAGGAATGAGTCAAACTCTTTGTCAACCTCTTCTTTGGAGAGTTTCTCTTTGTTGCTCTCATAAAGCCACCTCTTGAGGAAAGCCTCAGGGACCTGGACACCCGCCTTGTCGACAAAGTACTTGCGAATGTCACGGGAAAGCTTGTAGTCAGCCTCCTGCTTATACTCGTTCTCAAGCCTCTCAGCTATCTTGGCGTCAAACTCCTCGGGAGTCTTCACAGCGTCTTTGCCGAACACTTTATCATAAGTCTCCTGATTCTCAGAAGCGGGCACGAAAGTCTTGACATTCACCACTGTAGCCTCCCACTTGGGATCCATCTCAGCAAGCTCCTCCTTCTTCATCTTAAGCATTGAGGCGCGGTCTGTCTCATTTGTGAAAGCCTTGTTGACATCGACCTTGATCTTATCGTCGACCTTGGCTCCGACAAATTTCTTCTTGGCAGTTCCCTCAACCTTGTTCACGGCGACGTAAACACCCTCGACGACTTTCTCGCCCTGTTTGAAATCGACAACGACATAGTCGTCTTCTCCGGCCTCAGCACCTTCCTCAAGCTGACCGTACTGCCTGAGAATATTCTCCTTCATCTTGGCTTTCGCCTCCTCGGTGACAGTTATCTTGTAATAAGGCAGCTTGTCCTCCTTGGAAACCTCAAAATCAATCTTGGGAGAAAGACCGAGATCAAACTTGAACTCGAAATCAGCACCATCGACCCACTCATTCTCCTTCTGGGACTCACTTCCGATAGGCTCACCGAGGATGTGAAGATCGTTGTCTTTGATGAACTTGTCAAGCTGCTCAGATACTATTGAGTTGATAGTCTCATAAAGAGCCTGGTCACCATAGATTTTCTTCACTAGCTGAGCAGGGACCATTCCTTTGCGGAAACCCTTGAAGTCGGCGCTTCTTCTATAGGCGGCCAGTCTTTTCTTCTCCTGCTCAGCGTAATCCTCTCCCTTGAGGTTGATAGTTACTTCGATGTTAAGGTCATCGACCTGATTCTTAATTACTTCCATAATATAATTTTTAAATTTTAATATTCATTGTCAATTAGTCCTGGTAGGATACACGACCCTCTCGTGGTACATCTGGGAAAGGTATCCCTTCAGGACTTCCTTGACCAGGTTGAGTTGCCTGATCGAGATGTCGGCCTCGTCCAATTGGCCTATTATGATCTTGCCTTCGACAATATTCTCGACAAACTCGGAGAACGTCTCGGGTGAATTGTCTTTCAAAGTGCGGGCGGCAGCCTCTATACTGTCGCAAAGCATGAGGATGACCTGTTCCTTTGAACGCGGTTTGACTCCTTTATAGAAGAAGCAATCAGCGTCGGTGGGATCCCCACCCTCATTGAGATACTTGTTGTAGAAATATCTGGTGTTGGAAGTGCCGTGATGGGTCCTTATGAAATCAATTATGAGCTCAGGGAGATTATTTTCCCTAGCGAGCTCGACACCATCCGGAACATGCTTGATGATCGCCGCGGCGCTTTCTTTAGGAGACAGGCCGTCGTGGTAATGAGGACCATTGCCGGAAAGGCTGTCATTCTCTATGAAGCAAGTCGGATTCAACATCTTGCCGATATCATGGTATAAAGCGCCGGCGCGTACCAACAACGAGTTAGCTTCAATGGCCCTGGCGGCGGCGTCAGCCATATTCATCACCTGCAATGAATGCTGGAAAGTGCCGGGAGCCTTCCTCTCCAGCTCCCTGAGAAGAGGATTGTTCGTGTCGCAGAGCTCACGCAGACGTGAGTTGGACACCAACCCGAACATCTTCTCGAAGAGATAGATAAGGGGATATCCGGCGACATTGAGCATCGAACCGATGAACATGAACAATAGAGCCTGGTAAGGATCGTCACTGACCATACCGATGAAACGGAAGGCGAAGTAGGTGATCAACAGGCTGATAAAGACGATCACCGCTGTGATGAACTGCTGCCAGCCTTGGTTGAAGAACTTGAAGGCGAAAACAGCGACGACGCTCGCGACCGTGAACATCACGAAAAGCGGAACCCCGTTTGCAGGGAATATGAGAAGAGGCATGAACGAGACCACGCAAATGGGCAGGTTCATCTTGTTCTTGAAGAACGCCTCGAGATAAAGGGCCGTGAGAGTGAACGGCACCATGTACATGAACTTCGGAGCGAACTTGTTGACGATCATCGTCGTCAACACGGCTATCAAGAAGACCAGCACAAGATACCAGAACCTCCTGGTGTCACTGAAAATCCTCTTGTTGAGGAAATAGATGACAAGGAAGAAGAGCAAAGTGAGTACGAGAGCCAGCAAGGCGTTACCGAGCCAGAAAAGGATCTTTGGGCCGCCATAACCCATATTATTCTCATACTCAACCTTGTAGGAATCAAGGATTTGGGCTATTTCTGAGGTTACGATCTCCCCTTCCGATACAATCAGCTGCCCAGCGCTGACAAAGCCTTGGGTTGTCGAGAGACGGGGGGAAGATTCTGAATTGACCAGATCGGTCGTCCTTGAATCGTACTCAAGGTTAGGGGTTATAAGATCATAAACACGAGTAGCCCTGAGCACCGAGTCAACATTAAACTTGGTATGCTTCGCAGAGACATCAGACAACAACTTAGCCCTGGCATCCGCCTCCTTGTACACCTCTGAGGCAGGCCTCTTCGCCGCTCTCTTGTCTTTCTGGATATACACCACGGCTGATGTTGGATCCTCGCCTTTATCAAGCTTGACCCCTTCGTCAGTGACGACTCCGTGGGAATATATATTCTCAAGGGAGGAGACGACTTGAGGACGTATCGAGGAATAACCGCCGAGATCCAATGAGCCGGCCGCTTTCAAGCTGTTATCCACGACATCCTTGCGATAGCGGTAGTAAGGGATCACCACCGACTTGTTCTTGCTCCTTTCCTCACGGATCTGCTCCTCGGTCTTGAGAATCGGGAAATCGAATTGCGCCAGAAGCGTCTCATGGGTCCATGGAGAGCCCTTCCTGTAGTCATAAGCGAACTTCGCGCTCCTCGGGAACACAAGTGTGAGGATCACGAAGATCAGGACCAGGGGCACCACAACCCTGTAGTTAATATTCACTTCCGGCTTTTTCATGTCTTTTCTATTTGAATGGACTCCCGGTCTCTTTGGCTATGTAGCCATAAGTGAGTTTATCCGTCAAGCGAGGGAACAAGTTATGAGCCAGCACTGTAGCCTTCCCTAAACCAGTAAGGACGACTTGAGACTTCCTTTTCTCCAGGCCTTTCGCCAAATGGAGGGCGCAATCCTCGGCACTCATAAGTTTCTCCTCCTTCAAAGGGGTCTCTCCTTGAGGAGTTCCGTCTGCCGTGAGAGCCGCCTTGCGAACATTGGACTCGGTGTACCCCGGAGCGAAGACCAGCACATTAAGGCCATCCTTAAGATGCTCGATCCTGATCGTGTCCAGGAAACCCCTGACGGCATATTTAGAAGCCGAGTAACCAGTCCTGGCGGGGAGAGCCGAGAAACCGGCGATTGAGATAACTCCCACGACCTGCCCTTTCGACTCAAGAAGATAAGGCAAGGCATATTTGGTGCACTGCACTGTGCCCCAGAAGTTGACATCCATCAAGGAGCGGATGACACTAAGGTCCAAATCCTTGAACATCGCCCTCATGGATATACCGGCATTATTGACCAAAATGTCGATCCTGCCGAATCTCTCCATGGTCTTCTCGACCAGATCCTTGCAATCTTCCTCCCTCGTGACATCGGTCTTCACACATAGGACCCTGTCTGGATCAGGACATACGGAAGGGGCCAACTCCACAAGTTTGTCGTAAGACCTGGCCGCCATCACCACCTTCGCTCCACGGGATGCGAACAAGCGGGCAGAAGCCAACCCGATCCCCGAGCTGGCTCCCGTCACGATAATGACCTTATCCTGGAAATAATCCATAACTATTTGACTGTCATGGCGGCTATGTCGTCACCGTCATAAAGACCGGCGTCAAGCTTAGCCTTTATCTCCTTGAAGACTTTAAGGGTGTACTCCACATCCTCCATAGTGTGAGCGGCGGTGGAAACAATCCTGAAGATAATCATACCCTTAGGAATGACAGGGTAGATGACCATGGAACAGAAGATGCGATAGTTCTCCCTGAGATCCTTCGCCATCTTGGTGGCCTGGGCGATACCACCCTTGATGTGGACAGGGGTCACGCAAGCCTGGGCCTCACCTATGTCAAAGCCTTCGGCCTTGAAGCCTTCCTGGATCGCCCTGGTGATCTTCCAGCACTTCGCCCTAAGCTCGTCACCTTCCGGAGAATCAATTATTTCCATTCTCTTGATGTTTCCGAGCACGAGAGGCATAGGCAGAGACTTGGCGTACATCTGCGAACGCATATTCGCCCTGAGGAAGTTAATGATGGAGTGAGGACCCGCCACGAAACCACCGATCGATGCCATACTCTTAGCGAAGGCCCCAATATAAAGATCGATGCCGTCCATCACACCGAAATGCTCAGAGGTTCCCCTTCCGTGCTCGCCAAGCAGGCCAAAGCCATGGGCGTCGTCAATAAGGATGCGGAATTTATATTTCTTTTTCAGAGCGACGATCTCATCCAACTTGCCAAGGGCACCGGTCATACCGTATACACCCTCAGTGATCAGAAGGACACCTCCGCCGTTCTCATCAGCCTCCGCACAAGCCCTGGCAAGAACCTTCTCGCAATCAACCATGTTGTTGTGGCGATACTTGTACTTGCTGCCAATGTGGAGCCTGATTCCGTCCAGCAGACAAGCGTGGCACTCGGCGTCATAAACGATGACATCATGACGAGCGGTCAAAGCATCGATGGTGGACACGATTCCCTGATAACCGAAGTTGTAGAGGAAGGCATCCTCCTTCTTCTCGAAATCAGCGAAAATCTTCTCGAGCTTCTCGTGGTAACGGGTGTGGCCGGACATCATCCTGGCACCCATGGGATAAGCGAGTCCCCAGTCAGCCGCCGCCTGAGCGTCAGCCTTCCTGACCTCAGGATGGTTGGCCAAGCCGAGATAGTTGTTGAGGGACCAATTCAGCACGGGAATACCGTTGAAGGTCATGTGAGGGCCAAGTTCCCCTTCGAGACGGGGATACATGTAATAACCGAAACCTTGTTCGAAATACTGGCCGATAGGGCCGCCGGAATCTCTTTCGATCCTGTCAAAAATATCAAGCATGTTATATCGCTTTAAGCGTCAATATTTGCGTAATGAGCATTCTCTTCAATAAACTGCCTTCTTGGCGGGACATCATCTCCCATGAGCATGGAGAATGTCCTCTCAGCCTCGGCGGCGTTCTCGATGGTGATCTGGCGGAGACGTCTCTTGGACGGATCCATGGTGGTGTCCCAAAGTTGCTCGTCACTCATCTCTCCAAGACCTTTGTACCTCTGGACAGTCACGCCTTTCTCAGAGCCTTTGCCTAGCCTGGCAGTAGCCTCATAACGCTGATCATCAGTCCAGCAATACACTTCCTCCTTGCCCTTCTTGACAAGGTAGAGCGGAGGAGTGGCGAGATAGACATATCCGTTCTTGATGAGGTCGAACATGTAGCGGAAGAAGAATGTCAGGATCAGGCAGGCGATGTGGCTGCCGTCAACATCAGCATCAGTCATGATGATGACCTTATGGTAGCGCAACCTGCTGAGGTCCATTCTCTTGACTCCATCCTCATCCTCCTGGGCGACAGTCACGCCAAGGGCGGTGTAGATGTTCCTGATCTCCTCGCTGTCAAAAGCGCGGTCTCCGGCGGCTTTCTCGACATTGAGGATCTTACCCCTCAACGGGAGGATGGCCTGGATGCGACGGTCCCTACCCTGCTTGGCGGTGCCTCCTGCGGAATCACCCTCAACAAGGAAGAGCTCGCACTTCTCAGGATCCCTCTCAGAGCAATCAGCCAACTTACCCGGCATTCCTGCACCTGTCAACGCCGACTTGCGCTGAACCATGGCGCGGGCCTTGCGCGCGGCCTCACGGGCTGTCGCGGCCAGGACGATCTTCTCGATGATCATCTTGCCCTCCTTGGGATGTTCCTCAAGGTACTGCTCCATGGCGGCGGAAGTGGCCTGAGACACCGCGGAAGTGGCCTCGGGATTGCCGAGCTTCGTCTTGGTCTGACCTTCGAACTGAGGCTCAGCGACCTTTACGGAAACCACGGCCGTCAGACCCTCACGGAAATCCTCCGGGGCGAGGTCGCCCTTGAACTTGGAGAGGAGGTTGTTCTTCTCCGCATAGTTCTTCAACGAACGGGAGAGGCCCATCTTGAAGCCCTGCAGATGCGTTCCTCCCTCTATCGTGTTGATGTTGTTGACATAGGAATATATCTTCTCGGAGAAGCCGTTATTGTACGAGAGGGCGATGTCGATAGGAATCACCTTGTCGCTCTGAACACATACAGCCTCGGGAATGAGTTGGTTCGCTCCGGCATCAAGGTAGTTGATGAACTCCTTGAGTCCTTCCTTGGAATAGAACTCATCCTTGCGGAAATCCTGCTTGCCGGTGGGCTTGGAATCACCGTTGGCGTCAGTCTCAAAGACATCAACCATTTCCCTCTCATCGGTCAAGGTGATCTTTATCCCTTTGTTGAGGTAAGCGAGCTCCCTCATCCTGGCGGCGAGAGTCTCATACCTGTAAACAATTGTCTGGGTGAAGATTGTGGAGTCCGGATGGAAGGTGATGATAGTACCAGTGTCCTGGCATTCGCCGACAACCTCGACAGGACCGAGGGGCTTGCCTTTCGAATATTTCTGGACATGGACCTTGCCTTCCCTGTGGATCTCGGCCACCAGGCTGTCAGAGAGTGCGTTCACGCAGGAGACACCCACGCCATGAAGACCTCCGGAGACCTTGTAGCTATCCTTGTTGAACTTTCCTCCGGCATGGAGGACAGTCATGACAACCTCAAGGGCGGAACGATGCTCCTTCGGATGCATGCCCGTAGGGATTCCGCGGCCGTTGTCGACCACCCTGATGGAATTGTCCGGAAGTATAGTGACATTGATCTCGTCGCAATAGCCTGCCATGGCCTCGTCGATACCATTGTCGACCACTTCATATACCAGATGATGGAGTCCCCTTTCACCCACGTCGCCGATATACATCGACGGTCTCTTCCTGACGGCCTCGAGGCCTTCCAAAACCTGAATACTACTGGCGGAATACTGCTCCTCCGCCTTCTTCATCTCTTCGTTTTCTACCATTTTCCGAATAAAAAATTTGTCTGTTTCAGGGGGCTTCCCATAAAACAGACAAATATACGAAAAATTCTACAAATTCAGGGTGATTCCAGCCGTTACCCAAAGGTCTTTTTCAGAGTAGAACGGATTCCTCTGGATCGTCTCGCAGAGGAGGTTCCCCGATTCCAGCCAGAAGCCCAGTTTCCGGTTGAACTGGTACCCGGCCAGAAGGCCCAGGTCAAGATATCCCGGAATCTTCACGGAATACTTCGCGGGGATATAGGACTCGCCCCTGGCAATCGATATGAACGTCCCTTCATCGGAGCATATACCCTTGCGTGAAGAGGCTGAGATCAGGTTGACTCCGGCATAGAGCCTGGAATTGAAGTTGTATACTGCCTTGAGGTCGGTGCTGAATGTCGGGAGCATGAGTCCCGGCCCGCCGTCTTCCTTAAGTTCCGAATGCCTGACATGCAGGCCACCGTCCAGTTTGAAACCTCCCACCTTCAGGTCGAAGAGGGCGTCGGCGTAGAGGAGGCTGTAGTCAGCATATACTACAGCAGGCAGGAAAGCGTTCCCGATGATGGAAGGGACCGGAATCCCGGCATCAAGGATACCGTTGCCATAGACAGCCGCACCTCCGTCGATCTCGAACTGGAAGGTTGGTCCAAGGTTGCCCCAGGCACCGATCCTGGCATTGATCCTCTCGGTAGAATTGTCAAACAGTCCGTTGAACTTGCCAGCGTATGTAAAATGGTTCTTCGACAGTATGGAAGAATAGGTATTCAGACTGTTGCCGCCGGTAGCGGATGCGAACAGGCGGACATTGTCAGTAACGGAATACGAGACCTTTACGGCCGGGAAAATCCAGTTTCCCTTGTACGAACGGGAAAGGACAGCACCTTCATCATCCTTCATGAACAGTTTCTCTACACGCACGCCGAGGTTGAGATCCCACTTGCCGCTCTGGAAACGGTAGCTCGGAATGGCGGCGATCCTGCCTGCCCTGTCCTCCATTAGGTCGCGGTACGAACATCTCTCCGCTTCAAATCCCATTATCACCCTCTGGTGCCTGCTCAGGACAGGACCGGCTTCTCCGTGAAGGAAGAACAAGGTTTCATTCAGGTTCGGCTGTCCTGGATTGACAGGTATGAAGGAAGAGGTCGGATCGAATGTGTACCAATAATTGTAGATAGGGGCATTGGTACTAGCCACATACTCACCGTGGTCCCTTCCGATCCTTCCGTCAAGTGCCACGTCGTAGTACAGGTACGTATCGTCATCCCTGTTCGACCGGACCCTGAGCTTCATGTCGGCCGCGTTGAACGAACGCCTGTTCAGGGAATCCTTCCTCATTATCCCTTCGTAACCGAGACCGAAGGAGAGTATGGCATTGTTGAAACTGTACCTTCCGTCCAGTCCGGCGGAAGACAGTGCATCATATCCTCCGAAAGATTCCCCGGGAATCTTCTCGATCCTGGCCACATCGCCTTCACTAACGTGGTGGAGGGAGTGGTACTTCCCGAAATAGGACCTGTGCCTGGCATATACGCTCATCTGGAATGGACCGCTCTGTTCAGGGCTGAACACGAAGTCCAGCTGGGGATGGAGGGAATATCCGGCTCCGCCCCTCAGGTAAAGCTTCCTGCCGCGATAGGCATCTTTGTCAGGGGTCATTTCCAGCATGTAAGGCTTGAAATTATAAGCGCCCTGATAAGGCTTCTCGAAGACCTCGTAATCGAAATCCATGTCGAAACGCATCAGGGAATCAGGGATGGCCATGACAGTCTGGGGCTTGTGCACCTCCGTAGGATTGCCCTGGTATATGTTGGTAACCTCCACCGTGGGATTGAGGTTCTGTCCGAAAGATGCTGCGCACACCAGCAAGGCGGCTGCGGTTAATATCTTTTTCATGTTCTCTAGTTCATCAGGTTCTTAAGTTTCCCAAGTCTCATGCGCACATTGTCAAGCACGTCGTCCGAAGTTCCGGTAGGTTTGTAACCGTTGAGGATACTCTCGAACGTGGCCTTGGCCTGAGCGTAGCGTTCCTGCTCGGCGAAGGAATCCCCGAGCACTATGAATGACTTTGCCAGCCAGTAGTTCTGGCCTCCGGCATTTGAAGAGAACTCATATACCTTGTCCTCCACAGATTTGTAGAGTCCCTGGTCGTATGCATCCTGGATGAGCATGTAGGCAGCCTCGGCACCCTCATTGGTGGAAGGCTTGGCTGCAAGCTGGCCGAATATTACGAATGCGCTGTTCCTGTCGTTGGTGGAGAGGAGTGATTTTGCCTTGAGGTAATCAGCCTCCCTCTTTTCCGCCTCGGTGCTTCTGGAATCAGACTTTACCTTGTCGGCGCAGGATATCGCATTGCCATAGTCTGCAGCCTTGTAAGCGGAGCGCATCATGCCCAGACGGGCGGTGTGCTTGTTGTTCTCGATCTTAGCCTTGCCGAGCAACGAACTGAATCCGCCGTAGGCATCGGTGTATCTCTGCATCTCATACGAGAGAAGCGAGAAATTGAGGATGGCGGACTCGGTGAACGAATCGTTAAGTCCGCTGCCGATCGCCTTCTTGTACCAGTCGCAGGCCTGCTCCTTCTTGCCCAGGTTGCGCAGGCATTCCGCGATGTAGAAACCAGCCTTCGAGGCATCGTTCCCCGAAGGATAACGTTCCAGATAGTTCTGCAGCGAGGAAAGGGCCTTGTTCCAGTTCTCGGAGAGATACAGCTGCTCGGCGGCGGCAAAATACATGCTTTCCTTCTCACCGGCGCTCTTGTCTCCGATGACTCCGGCCTTGTCGGCATAGTCCAGATACTCGTCCGTACGACCCTGGCTCTGGTAGATGGACTCGATCGCCGCGAGGGCCTCGTTGGCGTATTCGGTTCCAGGCATGTCAGAAACCACCTGTTTGAAATATCCCAGGGCCTTGTTGTATTCGGAGACATTCCTCGAGATCAATCCGAGTTCTATGAGTGACCTGGCCGCTATGGTCTTGTCGTCAGTGGCGGTGCGGAGCTTCTCGAAAGTCCTGACCGCATCGTCATTCCTGCCGGCAGCCACATAGGCCCTTCCCAGCTCATACATCGCCTCCGAGTAGTACCCGGCTGAAGGATCCGCCTTGAGCGCCCTTGAAAGGATATCTACTTTCTTTTTACCATCCCCAAGGAGTCCGTATGCGATTCCGGCGCGATATGCAGGATACAGGTTCGAATCGTAAGGGAACCTGTCTAGGGCGTTCTCGTACCCCCGGACCGCCTTCTGGTAGTCCTTCCTGATGAAGTCGCAGTCTGCCCTCCTGGCAGCGGCATCCTCCCCTTCCACGGGGTTCCTTTCCTGGAGATACTCGTCGAACCACTTGGCCGCATTGTCGTAATCTCCCATACGGAAATAGCTGTAAGCCAGATCGAAAGGAATCAGGCGACCTTCAGGTTTGCCGTCCAGGGCCGAGTTGTTGTACAGGTCGGTGAAAGTCTCGGCGGCCTTCTCGAACTGGTCGCTGCGGTAATATGACTCTCCGAGCCAGTACCTGGTAAGCTGGTTGAATCCCTCCCTCTTGTCCGAATAGTATCCGGCAGCCTTCAGGAGCGGGACGGCATCCCTCCAGGAACCGTTCTCGATCAGCTGGTTGGCTCGGAGGTAGTTGGCCCTCATGTAATTCGCACGCTGGTCCTTGTCGAGGTTGTCTATATTGGCATAGGCGTCAACAGCCCCGGAATAGTCATGGTTGTACAAGGATGCGAGGGCCATATAGCTGTATATCTGGTCTCCCTTGTCCTTCCCGGGGTACTTGGCGATATATTCGTCGAACACCTTGGGGTTGTTGTTGAGGTCGAAGGACAGCTTGGCATAGTTGAAATGCGCATCCTCCTTGATATCAGGATTGTAAGCCTGCTCCGAAGCCGCCCTGAACGCGTCGAGCGCCGCTACCTTGTTGCCGGTCTGGATATAGCTGTAACCCATCTGGTAGTTGGCGATCTGCCCGATGGAGTCCGTCCGGCTGCGCATCTGGGTGAAATTGTCGATCGCACCCTTGAAGTCACCCGTGGAATAGAGGACCGTTCCGGCGTAGAAATAGTCGTCCCTGTCCATCTCCTTGCGGTTCCGGTCGATCTTGTCGTAGAAGTCCTTGGCCCTTTCGGTATTACCCGTTGCCAGGTAAGACTCAGAGATGATCCTGGCCAAATGGGACTTGCGGTCCTGCGGGACCTTGTCGTACATTTTCACGCCGTTGTCGATCACGTACTTATAGTCCTTCTGCATGAAACGGCATTCCATCATGTAGTAGTTGCTCATGTCCGTGAACCTGGCATCCTTGCCTGCCTTCTCGAACCAGGAATATGCATCCTTGAAATGCTTGCTGGTGTAATCGATATAGCCCAGGGAATACCTCGACGGGGCCGTGTAGTCGGAATACGGCATCTTCTCACCCTTGGCGAAAATATCCCTGGCACGGTCAAGGTCACCCTCCTCGAACAAGGAATAAGCTTTCTTGAACATGTATTCGGCGACCTGGTCCTTGTCGAGTTTCCTGTCATCAAGTTTCCCGAACTCGGTGGCCGCCGCCTTGTATTCCTCCTTGTCGAAATAATTGAGGCCGTTGTAGAAATGGACCTGGGGGACCAGTTTGGAATAAGGATACCTCTTCACATAGTCTTCGGCCATGGTCAGGTATCCATTCTCCTGGAGCCTGATGGCACAGAGGGTCTGATACCCTCTCGCCAACACGTCATCTGTCTCTGAGGCAATCTCGCCGAACAAGGTTCCGGCCCTCTCGAACATGCCGTGTTCATAGAGATCCACAGCACGCCGGAATTCACCGGAAGTACGGTCCTGGGCATGGATGGACAATCCGGCACACAGGACCATTGCGGAAAGGAAAGCCGCGATAGTTTTGCTGTTCATAATAGATATCTTGCGAAAAATTATAGTCCTAAATCACAATCTACAAATTTACTCATTATACTCAAAAAAAAGAAGTATATTTGTACAATCATGGAAGGCAAAGCTATACAGGCAGCAAAAAACGAGCCGCTGGTATCTTTCAAGGGAGCGGACATCCTTAACGGGGAGAATACGGTCATCTACGGCCTTGACATGGACGTCTTCCCGGGCGACTTCGTCTACATCGTCGGCAAGGTAGGTACGGGCAAGACTTCCATCATCCGTACCATGATCGCCGAGAATCCTCTCCTGAAAGGGTATGGCAGCGTCTGCGGATACAAACTCAACGGTCTCAAGGACAAGGATATCCCCTATCTCAGAAGGAAAATCGGAGTTGTCTTCCAGGATTTCCAGCTGCTTATGGACAGGAACGTCGAGAGCAACCTGGAATTCGTTCTCAAAGCTACCGGATGGAAGGACAAGAACGCTGTCGACAGACGTATACGCGAGGTCCTGGAAGATGTCGGGATGTCCCACAAGGCACACAAGATGCCTCACCAGCTTTCCGGAGGCGAGCAGCAGCGTATAGCGATCGCAAGGTCGCTCCTGAACCGTCCCAAGCTGATAATAGCTGACGAGCCCACCGGCAATCTCGACAACGAGACGGCTGACGGTATACTCAGGCTCCTGACCTCCATCAACAATGAGGACGGCACTGCGATAGTGATGGTCACCCACAACAGGAACATATTCGAGAAGTATCGGGGCAGGATATTCGTCTGTAAGGATGAAAGCTGCGAAGAGAACGTGAACGACGAGGTGATCGACCTGGCCCTTACAATCTGAGATGCTCAAGAAGGACAGATATTCGAGTATAATGGCCTGGTTCGAGAAGAACCAGCCCATGCCCGCGACTGAACTTCATTACGACTCCGCCTTCCATCTGCTGATCGCCGTCATCCTCAGCGCCCAGTGCACCGACAGGAGGGTCAACATGGTGGTCCCTCCCCTGTTCGAGAAGTATCCGAAGCCCTCGGACCTTGCCGGGGCAAGCTTTGAAGAAGTATATCCCTTCGT
>JAEEGH010006410.1_pt1 | contig 28873 bp, 21 predicted proteins | sample 9134181 | NCBI WGS metagenome assembly JAEEGH01 (sample SAMN16246544, study PRJNA631951) | gut metagenome | biome: gut microbiome; feature: rumen; material: DP-attached | host: Bos | place: Iran: Karaj | collected 2018-10 | reverse complement strand
ACGGCTTGCTTCAACCAGTACATCTCCCGTTTCATCTGTAAGGAAGCTGCTTCCGTAAAAAACAAGGCTGGATTTCTGTCCACCGTTTTCATCACAGGGCTCAACCTTTTCTTCACCGATTCTGTTGGCCGCAGCCACGGGAATAATATTGGCAGCGGAATGCCCCTGCATTGTTCTCATCCAATGTCCCTGACTGTCCACATCAAGTATAGGTTCTGAGCCTATAGCTGTGGGATAAAGGATAATATCCGCTCCCATAAGAGCAAGACTCCTGGCTGTCTCCGGGAACCACTGATCCCAACAGATGCCCACGCCCACTCTTCCATAAGCTGTATCAAAAACCTTGAATCCGGTATTCCCGGGAGTAAAATAGAATTTCTCCTGATAATAGTGATCGTCCGGAATATGTGTCTTTCTGTAAATGCCTGCAATCTCTCCATCAGCATCCAGCATGACCACTGTATTGTAAAAAACATTTTCATCTTTTTCAAAAATGCTTATTGGCATTACGACCTTTAACTCTTTACACACTTGTCTAAAATGCTTGACCGCAGGATTATCGCAGACCGAAACCGCATAGTCGTAGTAATCGTATCTTCGCTCCTGGCAAAAATACTTTCTTTCAAAAAGCTCAGATAAGAGAATAATCTTAGCTCCATTTCCTGCAGCTTCTCTGGTGAGTCTGTCTGCAGTCTCCAGATTTCTGTTAAGCTGCTCTTTGTCAGATTCATTTTCTCTGACGCATGCAAACTGTATACATGCAACTTTTGTAAGTTCATTCATATCAATTATTTCCGTCCATTTTTATTTATTCTCAGATAAGCTTACATAAACACACATTTACTGCAGTTTTCATAAGCAAGTGATATTATAGTCCCAGATTATTTGCGGGTATCTGCTGTGTAATGCAGTGGATATTTCCACCTCCGAGAAGAATATCTCTGGCAGGAATTCCGATTATCTCCCTGTCGGGGCAGATTTCACTTAATATATCCAGAGCTCTCTTATCACTCATTGCATTCTCCCCTCCAAACTGGGGAACCAGCGCAGCGCCATTAATAAAATAGAAATTCACATAGCTGGCAGCAAGTCTTTCACCTACATCCCTGACATCCTCTCCTGGTTCAAAATCATAATTGGAAAGATCATTGTCATCCACTACAACAGGATGATCCGGGATAGGAAGCTTATGGATTTTGATCCTGTTTCCCTTGGCGTCGGTCTCTTTTTCCAAATATTCATAATTTTTAAGAGACATCTCATATTGAGGATCGTTTTCATCATCCGTCCAGGCCAGGACCACTTCGCCGGGAGCAACAAAAGCACAGACATTATCCACGTGCTCATTTGTCTCATCATTATATATCCCCCTGGGAAGCCACAAGACCTTCTCTGCCCCAAGGTATTCCTTAAGCATATCTTCTATCTGTTCCTTTGACAGGTCGGGGTTTCTCCCTTCGCTTAGAAGGCAGCTCTCTGTAACCATGACAGTTCCCTGTCCGTCAGAATGAATAGAACCACCCTCAAGAACAAAGGGATCCGCGTCATACATATCTATTTCACACATATCGCAGAACTTAGAAGCGACAAGATCATCTTTGTCCCAATGTGCGTATAGACCATCAACTTCTCCGCCCCAGGCATTGAATTTCCAGTTTATACCCCGGATATTAGTATCGTTTTCTTCTATATTATTGTCATTCCTTCTGATCACAAATGTGGGGCCCACATCTCTTGCCCATGCGTCATCAGAATCGATGGGAAGTATAAGAACCCTGTCTTCCTCGCCATTTACGCAATCAGCAGTAATCTCATCCATCAGTTCTTTCGTTTCATCAAAATGAGCCTTGTCTGTCAGAATGTAGAGATTTTCTCTTTTTATGATTTCAAGGAAAACACTTGAAAAAGACCTTAAAGCTCCGGCTCGGTCTTTTCCCCAGCTGCCGGGTCTTACGGGATAAATCATTATGGTACCGTCGTGAGGCCCAAATTCAGCAGGCATGTAAAAGCCGTCAAAAGCCGGCGTAGAATCCGTTATAATAGACAATGTTCCAATCTCTCCTATCAAAGTCTGGTTTTAAAATCTTCATAGCCAAAATGCTTAAGAATCTCAACGTCACCATTCTTGCGCATAATATCAATGTCCGGAAGAGGCATTCCGTTGAAGGTATTATTCTTGACCATACTGTAAATAGCCATGTCTTCAAAATACAGCCTGTCCCCTATTTTTATCTCATCCTTAAAGCTGTATTCGCCGATATTGTCTCCGGCAAGACAGGTCCTTGAAGACAATCTGTAGGTGTGCTCATAGACATGGGGATGTCCCGAGTCCTTAAGCGGCGGTCTGTAGGGCATTTCTATAACATCAGGCATATGACAAGAGGCTGACGTATCAAGGATAAGCACCGGAAGTTCTTCAGTCTCAACAATATCCATTACTGTAGTGACAAGATAGCCAGCTTCAAGAGCAATTGCTTCACCCGGTTCCAGGTAAACCTCTAAATCGTATTTTTCTTTGATACTTCTGATAAATCTGACCAGGCCCTCAATGTCATAATCCTCTCTTGTGATATGATGACCGCCTCCAAGGTTGATCCACTTAATACGTCTTGAGCTTTTAGGCTTAACTTCCTCTGAAGCAAAGACTGTTTCTTCTTTTATAATATCCTCAGTGCCGGGCTTTGGATCCGGGAAAAATCTTCCGAATTTCTTTTCCGCAACCTTGAAGGTCTCCTGAAGCGGTTCCAGGTCCTGCTCACACAGAGTATGAAAATGAAGTCCGTCCACTCCTTCAGGAAGATCCTGGGGCATATCACAGATTCTGATTCCAAGTCGTGAGCCTGCAGCACAGGGATCATAGATTTCATGAACCTCCTGGGTGCTGTGCTCGGGGTTAATGCGAAGTCCAACTGAAAGTTTTCCCTCTTTTACCGCCTTCTCCCACTTAGGTCTGTGATGTTCCAGCTGATTCAGGGAGTTAAAGACTATATGGTCACAGATTTCACAGAGTTCATCCATCTCCTCATCTTCAAAAGCCGGCTCGTAAACATGATTTTCAAGCTTTCTTTGTCTGTTTTCCGTAGGAATGGAGATATCCGCAGGCTTTGGTGCATTTATCATTTCTTCATAGGCAAGTTTCGCCTCATATAATCCCGAAGATGTTGCACCATACAAAAAACTCCCCACCAAAGGGTATGTCTGGTATACCGAATAAGCTTTCTGTGCAAGAAGAATCTTAGCTCCGGATTCCCTCTGCACTCTGTCCAGTATTCTTAAATTATCTTCCAGCTTTTTTTCATCAATTACATATGCCGGAGTTTTTATCTCTGAGATTCTCATTTATTCTCCTGCCTTATCCCGAAATAATTAATAGGTAAAAAAGTGATGTAACATATATGTAACAATTATACCCAATTATAGGTACATACACAAATATAAGGAGACAGCTCTTTTTCCAACTGTCTCCTTATTATTAAAGTGTTATGCTATCGCCGATTTCCGGCAATATGATTTTTCCCGCATGGGAGGATTTTAGCTGCTCAGGTCTGAAGCTGTGAAGAGGAACCAGAATCTTTGGTTCAATTAAATCCACAGTTCTTCTGAGATAATATGGCTCAGCATGTCCGCCAAGTCCACACTTTATATAATTAAGTCCAAGAACATCCAAAAGCTCATAGAACTTTTTAAATGAAGGATCATAGTCACCAAGTGGAGCTCCATCCATATGCAGGTATAAAGAAATACAGTCTTTAAGGTCAAAGAGCTCGTATACATTCTTATAATCCTGCTGAAGGATATACTTACCGGCACTAGCCATGAGTTCTTTTCTGGTAACAACCTTTCTGCCCTTTAATAACGGAGCATCAAGCTCTCCGCCTTCAGGCAGATATACTTCAAAATAGTCCTCAGGATAAAAAGCTGCCACATAGTCAGCCTGGGCAGGTTCAAGAGCAAATACTCTTCCGCACTCTTTTAATGCTCCGATCATTCTGTGAACTCGTTCAACATTTCTATTGTAATTATTGATAACGATAAGGCCGCCCTCTTCCTTAGCATGAGCTTTCATATCCTCTAACAAAGTCCACTCACTGTTATCTCTTACAGGGCCTTCAAGTGAGAGCATATCCACATCGCCAAAGCTTATGGTAACTCCCTCAGTGATCATGTAATCTGCGCCCTTGCACTTTTCTGCAAAAGCTTTACTGATCTCAGGATGATATCCGTGATATCTGTAGTCACCTGTATAGCATAATTTTCCATCACCCGTCTCAATAAGAAATCCGCAGGCACCTACAACGTCGTGATCCACCTGAACACAGGTAACCTTGATATCTCCTATGGTTATAGAAGCATCATAATCAATAGGAAGAACGTTCTCATGTTCTCTAAGCTCAAGTTCTCCCATAACTCCAAGTTCATGATAAAGAACTGCTGATTCTCTACTCATATATACAGGAAGTTTACTTGCAAGGCTTCCGAGGCCTCCCATATGATCAATATGCATATGAGAAATGATGACAAACACTTCCTTATCAATTTCCCCATATGCTTTAAGTCCAAGCTCATGAGCATCTTTTTCCTCATATATTCCATCAACTCTGTCAAGGACTCCAAGTCTTACAAGGTCAATTGTTTCCTTGTCTTTTCTGACTTTAACCTTATCATCTATCCTGTCAGCGTGAGCATAGCCAAAATCAAAGATACAGATTGCCTTATCAGTCTCTACAGCAACAACTGTACCGCCTATCTCGCGTAACCCACTATAAAACTTTAGATTAGTCATAACTCTAACTCCTTAACTAAAATACATTTCAGGACATTCATGAAGAAAGCCTTTCTTATCCCATGGAAAACAAATTCCATTAGATAAGAAAAGCCTCCTACTACAAAGTAGAAGGCCCTGTGAATCTTGTATGTTTTTTATTATTAATGATATACGCCTTGGTCATTGACCAAGGCTACAAGAATTCGTAAATCGATATGCTCGCTTCGCTCGCATATCTTTTTTACTCATTCTTGTTATGGTCATGAAGTCACTAAGCGAAAAGCAAACAAGTTTGCTTCGCTTGTGACTTATGACCAAATATCATTAATACTGTGCGTTAATTGTGCTAAGGATTGTGTCGAACCAAGTCTGAGCATCAGCCTTGTCAAGAACAAGCTGCTCGAATGCAGGAGAAACGCTGTTTCTGATGTCGTTTGATGCATCAAATGTTGGTGAGTAGAAGAAGTCCTTAGACTGCTCATAGCAAGCTGCTGCGCAGATGTTCTCTTCCATGTATGCCTTGTACTCAGCTGTCTCATAAGCTGACTGTCTTACTGGAAGGTATCCTGTTGAAACAGCCCACTTAGATGTTGACTCTGTGCTTGTAAGGAACTTGAGGTACTCCCAAGCTGCAAGCTGCTTGTTTGTATCCTGTGAGAACATAACGATGTTTGTTCCTGCCATGTTAGCTGCGTTTACTTTGTTTCCTGGAAGTGGAGCTACACCAAGTTCCCATCCTTCTGCTGTGATGTAAGAAACACCTGCTGAAGAACCAACGTAGCTGGCAATGTTCTGGTTGCTGATTACGTTTGAGAAATATCCGTCTTCACCAACAAGACGAGCATATCCGTTGCTGTAAAGGTTTGAAAGATACTCAAATGCCTCACGGCCACCGTCTGTATCGAATAAAGCACCTGTCTCATCAACGAAGCTCTCACCGTTCTGCTTAAGAGTAGCTTCGATAGCACCTGTGCTGTCATCATATCCGATGAAAGCGATTCCCTTAGCATCGTTTACGATCTTAGCGTCAGCTTCTACATCAGCCCATGTCTTAGGAGCTTCAATTCCAAGTTCATCAAAGAGTGTCTTGTTGTAGAAAAGAACGTATGTTGACTTGTTGAAAGGTACAGCGTGAACGAATCCGAACTCTGAGCACTCACCGCGGTAAGCTTCTACGATGTCATCCCAGTTGTCGAAATCATTTGCAACAAAATCATCAAGGTGAACGATCTTGTCAAGGTAAGGTGTAAGCCAGTTGTTGTAAGCCTGTGTAAGATCTGGAAGTGCATCAGCTGCAGCACTAGCCTGAAGCTTTGTCTGAAGGTCACTTGCATATCCCTGGTTTACAAGAGTAACAGTGATACCATACTCATTTGTAGAGTTGAACTCATCTGTAAGTGCTGTAAGAGTCTCTTCAAGATTACCTGTCATGTAATGCCAGAATGTGATCTCTGTAGGCTCGATAGACTTTGTAGCAGCTGCTTCATCAGCGGCTGTAGCAGCGTCAGATGCTACCTCTGTAGCTTCTGAAACCTGTGCGTCAGTTGTGGTCTCAGATGTCTGTGTGCTGCTCTGTCCGCAGCCAGCAAGCATAGATGCTGCCATGATAGTAGCAAGAATACTTGCACCTAACTTTTTCATTTTCATTTGAAAATTCTCCCTTCTTTGCCCATGCGGGCGCTCAAAATACATATGACATCCTGAATCATGATCCAGAATGTTATCATCAACGGCTCACGCCATGTTGACCTGACTTAATATCTGCCTATTGTTTTGTATTATCCCTTAAGTCCGCTTCTTGTTACACCTTCAATGATGTACTTTCTAAGGAACAGATAGATAATAATGATAGGCATTACCAAAATACATGAAGCAGCCATTATAAGTTCTGTTGAAGAGCCTGCCTCTGTCTGGAAACGAACAAGACCATTTGAAAGAACTCTCATCTCCTGTGAGTTAGTAACAAGAAGTGGCCACAGGAATGCGTTCCATGAACTGATAATGTTCAGTATCGCAATTGAGAAAATAGCCTGTTTATTCATAGGTACCATGATCTTGATCATGTATTTAAAATCTGAACACTTATCAACCTTAGCGGCAAGATAAAGTGATTCAGGAACCTGCATAAAGAATCTTGTAAGCAGATAAATGTAGAAGGCACTTGAGATCCATGGCACGATCATGGCCTTATAGGAATCAATCCATTTAAGTTTTATGATTGTCTCGTAGTTTGTGATGATAAGCATCTCACCAGGAATCATAAGTGTTGCCAAAAACAGTGAGAACACTGTTTTCTTTCCCGGAAAGTTCAATCTTGAAAAAGCAAATGCAGAAAGAACTGTTGTAACCAAAACTCCGGCTGTAGTGCAGATTGTAACGATGATTGTATTTACAAGATATCTTGCAAATGGTGCTGCCTCCCAGGCTGACTTATAGTTAAGCCACTGAGGTACTTCCGGGAAAAGTGCAGGTGGAACCTGAACAAGTTCAGCCGGTGTCTTAAGCGATGAAGATATCATCCAGATAAAAGGAAGTATAGTAAATACTGAACCAGCAACGAGGATCACATACTTTAAAACTTCCGCGATTATATTTACAACTTTTCTATTTTTCTTCATGGCGCCCTCCCTTAGTTTTTACCCTTACGTCCGCCAGTTACTTTGAGCTGGATCTGTGTAAGTGCAAGTATTATCAGGAACAATACAACACTACCTGCGGCAGCAACGCCATATTTATAGCTGTTGTAGAACTTGTCATAAATGTAGTAAACAATTGTCATTGCGCTGTTAGCTGGACCTGCTTTGCCCTGGAACAGTGAGAAGACTTCATTGTAAACCTTAAATGCTCCGATCATACCGATAACACTTGAATAAACGATCATAGGTGCAAGTGAAGGAACGGTGATCCTTGTAAATACACGAAAACGTGGTGTGGAATCAATTCTTGCTGCTCTGTAAAGGTCTTCAGGAATTGTCTGAAGTCCTGCAAGGAAGATCAAAATATTAAATGCCATGCTCTTCCAGATAGCAAAGATAATAAGTGCAGGCATTGCATATTCAGGAAGATTAAGCCACTGGATAGGCTCAATTCCAAAAATGCTAAGCACATAATTTATAAGACCATAGTTACTGTTAAACATCCATCTCCATACAATACCGATGGCAATTACGCTGGTAACATATGGAAGGAAGTATATAGTCTGAAATAAAGCCTTAAGCTTTTTGCAGCTATTGATAAGAACTGCAAAAAGGAGTGACAAAATAATTGAAGCAGGTACTACGCAGATAACGTAGATTGCTGTGTTCATAAGTGACTTTCCAAAATCAGGATCTGAGAACAGAGCCTGATAGTTCTCAAAGCCGATTGAAGTGTAACCATCATTGATAATGCTGTAGTTACCTAAAAAGCTCATAATGATCGCTCTTACCAAAGGATATAGAGTAAAGCAGATCATAATGATTATTGATGGAAGGAGGTAGAGATACCCCTTAAAGCTCTTTTTGTCCATGATAATCTCCCTTCTCCAAATCAGAATCTGCCAAGAAGCATTTCATTGTCATCAAATACAAGAATATGTCCATCACGAACAGATACTCCAAACTTATCACCAACTGCTACCTGCATATATGAATGAACAAGTACTCTTACGTTAGTGCTTCCAAGCTTGGTAAAGATGAGAAGGTCACGGCCTGTCATACGAATGTTGTTTACTTCAAGAGATGCTCCGTTATCATCAACAAAGAATGACTCAGGTCTGATACCAGCCTTGTAATGTCCATCAGCAAGAGATACTCCCTTTCTGAGAACTATTCCATTTGCAGTTATCACGCCATCCTTAACATCGATCTCAATGTTGTTGATCTCAGGCATACCAAGGAAATTAGCTACAAATGAGTTTGCAGGATTCAGATACATTGTCTGAGGAACCTCATACTGCTGAAGAACACCAGTCTTCATAACAGCGATACGGTCTGAAATACTCATAGCCTCTTCCTGGTCATGTGTAACGAAAATAGTTGTGATCTTAACTTCCTGCTGGATACGTCTGATCTCTTCTCTTGTAGCAACACGAAGTTTTGCATCAAGGTTTGATAAAGGTTCGTCAAGAAGCAGAACCTGAGGCTTTTTAACGAGTGCTCTTGCAATTGCAACTCGCTGCTGCTGTCCGCCTGAAAGCTCGCTTGGACGTCTCTTCATATATTCATCGATCTTTACAACTTTGGCAATTTCAAAGGCTTCCTCACGTGCCTGAGCCTTCTTCATACCTCTGTTGATCAAAGGAAATGTGATATTATCCTCTACTGTCATATGTGGATACAATGCATAGTTCTGGAACACCAGTCCAATTTCACGATCCTCTGGAGGAATAGATGTAACATCTTTATCACCAAAATAAATTTTTCCTTCTGTTGGAGTTGTAAGTCCGGAGAGCATGAAAAGAGTTGTTGACTTACCGCAGCCTGATGGTCCAAGAAGACCTACGAGTTCACCATCCTTAATACTCAGATTCATGTGATCTACAGCATTAAGGTTGCCATATGTTTTTGTTAAGTTTTCAATTCTAATATCCATTTCTACCTACCCTAATTAAACTAAATTTACAGTGCAGCCTTTCATTATACATTAAAACCTAAAAAAATAAAAACTTTATTAATAAAAAATTAAAAATTTCTTTAATATCAAATTTAAAGCCCACCAGAAAATCTGATGGGCTTTGAAAAATTATGATCATTAGTATTTAATTACGCCAAATGACTGGTATACACACTTCCTAAACTCTGAAAGATTTGTAAATACGCCATCTGAAAGCATCTGTGCTCCAATATTGCCTATAGCAGTGGCTTCTCCGGGACCGGCATTAACTGCGCGGCCTGTTTCTGCAGCTGTCAGTTCATTAAGATAAACAGCATTGGATCCGCCTCCAACTATATTTACGGAGTCAAATTTCTTTCCGGTGATATTTTCTATCTCTTCCGTTGTCTCTTTGTAGCATTTTGCAAGGCTTCTGTAAATTACTCTTGATATTTCCCATGGGGTTTCAGGAACCTGCATACCGCCTTCGCGACAGGCATTTTGAATTTCTTTTACCATAGATTCCGGATTTAAAAATCTGCCATCATTAGCTGCAACAATAGAATCTATAGTCTCCTCTTTTGCCCTGTCACAAAGATTTGCAAAAGAATAATCATCATCCTTATTCTTTCCGGGATAATCAAATCCTGCTTCAAATTCTTTTTTCACAGACTGGATCATCCAAAGGCCCATGATATTCTTAAGAAATCTGTATCGTTTCTGGTATCCGCCTTCATTTGTGAAATTGGCATTTTTAGCTTCTTTGGAGCAATTTGCCTTTGGAAGCTCGCATCCCATAAGTGACCATGTTCCGGAAGAAATATAAAGAGTATTTTCCTCAGTACATGGCACGCTCATAACCGCAGAGCCTGTATCATGGGTAGCAGGAAGAACAACCTTGAGGTCAAAGCCTACTTTTTCTGCTATTTCTCTCTTTAAAGGTCCCACTACAGTTCCCGGCATGGAGAGTTCTCCAAAAAGTTCATCAGGAAAGCCAAGCTTTTTAATAAGCTCGTGATCCCACTCGCCTGTTTTTGCATCGAGAAGCTGTGTTGTTGAAGCATTTGTATATTCCTGTTTTCTGACTCCTGTCAGAAGGAAATGGAAATAGTCAGGTACCATAAGAAGGGTCCTTGCTTCTTTTAACTTCTCAGGCTCTTTTGTCTTAAGGGCCATAAGCTGATAGATTGTGTTAAAAATAGCCTTCTGAATTCCTGTTCTTTCGTAAAGCTCATCTTCGGAAATGATCTTATATACTTCTTCATCCATTCCCGCAGTTCTGTCATCACGGTAAGCAACCAGGTCTCCAATCCTCTTGTCATCCTTATCAAGAAGACAAAAATCAACGCCCCAGGTGTCAATCCCCATAGTCACAGGAATCTTGCCGATCTCCTTGCACTTTTTCATGCCTTCCAGAATGTCCTCAAAAAGTTTTTCAGCATTCCAGATCTTGTGACCATCCTTGTCTTCCATGCCATTGTAAAAGCGGTAAACTTCTTCAAGTACTATCCTGCCGTCTTCCATATGCGCCAGGATATGTCTGCCGGATGACGCTCCTATATCAACTGCTAAATAGTATTTCATAGTAAGTCTCCATTAAACTTCGCCGATAATATCGCTCTTTTTTGTATAAAGACATTCTTCATTTACCTTGATTCCAAATGGTCCGTTGAGGGCTCTGAAATCATCAGGCTCAATTGTCTGTCTCTTTTTATTTGTCATGGACATAACCTTAACAAGAACTTCTGCTGCCTTTTCTACTGTGTGCATAAGTCCGAATGCAATGTCAAAATCTGTTCCGCAGGCAAACATTCCGTGGTGAGCCCAGATAGCTACATCCTGCTTCTTCATGATCTCTGAAGTTGCAACAGCGATTTCTTTTCCGCCCGGAACCATCCACGGTACTACGCCGATTCCATCAGGGAATACAACAGGACACTCTGTAGCCATTTCCCAGATTTCTCTTGTGAATACTTTTCCATCAAGAGGAAGAACGTATGTAAGAGCAATTGTATTTGCAGGATGGCAGTGATATACCACTCTGATCTCAGGATTTCTCTTTTTGCACACTTCAAGGTTCATAAGGTGTGAAGGAAGTTCTGAAGTTGGTCTTCCGCCTTCAACAAGTCCCCATAAGATCTTGTAGTTCTCGCCCTGGTCATCAACTTTGATAATGCAGACATTTGCTGCAGGATCGATCTCTACATTTCTGAAATACTTACCTGAACCTGTGACCATGAAATACTCACCGGCCAAATCTTTTACTGTTGTTCCGATTGGTTTCCACTCAGAAGACTCATCGAGTTCCTCTTTTACTGATTCAATTTCTTCAGGTTTGATCCTGTAGCTCAAATTTCCGCCGTTTCTCTCATGCCATCCCTGGTAAAAACCGTCAACACACATGCGGCAGAATCCCTGTGCAAACTTAGCATCCAATACTTTCATCTCTAAAAATCTCCTTAATTCAAATATTTACTTATGCTCTCTTTGAAAGAACATTTTTCTCATATTCCATGCAGTCTTCGAACCAGTCCTCTTCAAGGGCTACACCGTTCTTCTCACAATAATAATTCCAAACATCACCAACAGGAAGCATCTTGATCTGCTCTGTAAGTGACATTAGCTCTGTAAAGTTCTGGGCATTCTGAAGCTCAGTAAACTTCTCCATTGGCTGGAGCTCTGCATACAAAAGAGCCTTCAGGAAGTTTCTCATTCCGTTTGTCCAGGCAGAAATACGGTTAATACTTGCATCAAAGTAGTCCATACCGATATAGAACCTGTCAGCACCGTTTCTTACGATCTCCTGAGCAAGGTCTCTCGCATCATCATTAAAGATAACAACGTGGTCTGAATCCCAGCGAACAGGACGTGATACATGAAGTGCCATCTTATCATAGAAAAGAAGCATTGAGCTGAGCTTGTCAGCTACATTCTCTGTAGGATGGAAGTGTCCTGTATCAATAAGGCACATAACATTGTTTTTAGCAGCATAGTTCATATAGAACTCATGGCTTCCAACTGTGTATGACTCTGCTCCGATTCCAAATACCTTTGACTCAACAGCGACTGCAACTTTATTCTTGTCATAAGGTGTAGCAAGAATTTCATCAAGAGAAGCCTTAAGTCTCTCTCTTGGAGCCTTTCTGTCACCAGGTACATCCTTAAGTCCATCAGGGATCCAAATATTCATCATACATACCTGGCCTGTCTCAGAAGCAAGGTACTCAGAAATTCTTAGGCATGCCTGACCATGTCTTATCCAAAACTTTCTTACATCCTCATCTGCAGCTGAAAGTGTTCCATTATCAGACTTTGGATGGCTGAAATATGTTGGGTTAAAGTCAATGCCAAGTCCTCTTTCCTTTGCAAACTCAGCCCACTTCTTGAAGTGCTTTGGCTCAAGAGCGTCTCTGTCAGCCCACTCTCCATCCTCAAAAATAGCATATGAAGCGTGAAGATTGATCTTGTGCTTACCTGGAACAAGACTAAGTGTCTTATCTATATCAGCCATGAGCTCCTCAGGTGTTGTTGCCTTGTAAGGATAATTACCTGTTGTCTGGATTCCGCCTGTAAGAGGTCCCTTCTGATCAAAACCAATTACATCATCTCCCTGCCAGCAGTGCATTGAGAGCTTAATTTTTGAAAGCTCACTGATGGCTTTTTCTGTATCAACGCCAATCTTTGAATAGCGCATTTTTGCTTCTTCATATCTTTCTTTAACTGTCATTTCCCCTTCTCCTTCTCGTGATAATACGTTTTTTTACTAAATACAGCTTAATTGAAATACAAAAGGAATTTAAGGTCTGTTAAAAACAAAAAATACGTCCTTTCTTGCAAACGCAAAAATTTTTATATAGAATGAAAATATGAATAAAAAAATACTTGATATATTAAGCCCAATAACAGAAGAAGAAGAGGCTATACTAGGCGGTGAGGAGCACATCAACAGAACTCTTTACTACAGTGATGAAAAGACATCTTCTCCCCACGACGAAATTGATTCTTCCAGAGTGCTGCAGGATGGAAAATTAATAGATATGCGTCCTCATGTGCGCTTTATACACTTTCCTCTTCACACACACAACTACGTGGAATTTATTTATATGTGTCAGGGTGAAACGACGCATATCATCGACGGACAGCGCATTGTTCTAAAGGAGGGCGACCTTCTTTTCATGAACCAGCATGCCAGACAGGAGATACTTCCTGCAGGCGAAAACGATATTGCTGTGAATTTCATGATCCTTCCTGAGTTTTTTGACACAGCTTTTTCAATGCTTGAAAAAAATGAGAGTCCTTTGAGGGACTTTTTGGTAAGTTGCCTCACTAAGAAAAATGCAGACGGAAACTTCCTATATTTTAAAGTATCAGATATTCCGCAGATTCAAAATATAATGGAAAATATGATCTGGAATATGATAGGAACAGACAGCACCGATTACCAGAGTGTAAATCAGGTAACCATTGGTCTTTTGTTTTTAAATCTCCTAAAACATACAGAGTCCATCGGCGTGTCGAGAACTTCCTATGATCAGGAGATAATGTTCAAGCTTTTAAGATATATAGACACAGATTACAGGGATGCTTCACTTAGTTCTTTTTCTGAATCTGTAGGCGAAGACCCATATGTTCTTAGCAGGATCATAAAGAAAAACACAGGAAGTACATTTAAGGAACTTTTGCAGTCAAAAAGGCTGAATAAGGCTCAGGAACTGCTAAAAAACACCAACATTTCCATAGCTGATATTTCTGTGATGGTAGGTTATGACAACACAAGCTTTTTTCACCGGCTCTTTAGAAGAAATATTGGTTGCAGTCCTAGAGATTTCAGGTTGAATTCGTAGTTTATTCCGTATATACTATTAGAGCATTTGTTGTTTACATAAATTGCATATGAGGTTTTTATTCTTAAATAGCGAAGGTATTTTTTTATGTCAGATAAGCAAAAGAAAATAGTAACCACTTTAAGATGGGATTGTATCAGACTTGTAGTAGTGCTACTTGCCGCAATGCTAATGGCTATCAATATCCAGACTTTCATTAATGGTGGCGGACTTATCCCGGGAGGTGCACAGGGACTTACAATTGTTATCCAAAGGGCAGTCCTTAAATACCTTGGACTTCAGATTGCCTATTCTCCTATCAATATTTGTCTGAACGCAATTCCTGTTTATATCGGTTTTCGCTACATAGGCAAGAAATTCACATTGTTTTCAATGATAATGGTTTTGGCAAATGGTATTTTTGTAGATATCATTCCAATCCACACTGTTACACATGACCCCCTTCTGGTTGCAGTTTTCGGTGGTATCTTAAATGCAGTTGCCATCACAATGTGTCTTGAAGTTGATGCAACAAGCGGTGGAACGGACTTTATTTCCATATTCCTGTCACAGAGAAAAGGTATTGATGCATTCCCTATTATCCTTGCAGGAAATGTCATAGTACTCACAATAGCAGGTGCCATGTTCGGATGGGAAAAAGCCCTCTACTCAATGATCTTCCAGTATGTTTCAACCCAGACACTTCATGTACTTTACAGAACATATCAGCAGAGAACTCTCTTTATCATTACTGATATGCCTGACAAAGTTTGTTCAATGATATATTCAACATGTAGTCACGGCGCAACTCTGATAGATGGCGAAGGATCTTTTGCCCACAAGAACAAAAAGATCGTGTATTCTATCGTAAGTGCTTCTGATACCAGAAAGCTTATTCCTAAGATAAAAGAGATTGACCCAAATGCATTTATCAACTCTATCCGCACAGAGGAAGTAATGGGTAACTTCTATATGAGACCAAGAGACTAAGATAGTACTAAAAAACTGATTCATGATCATAAATTCATGAACCAGTTTTTTATTAAAACAGTTTTCTTATTTTTTACTCCATAAAAGAGACTTCACGCCTTCGCGCTGCGCCTGCATATTCAGATATACTGATGGCTCATTCTTCCCCGGTTCTTCTATCCCAACGTAGATCTTTGTTCCATCTTCTTTTAACAGATCACTTGAAATCCTTACTGTGCTCTGCATTTCCTGGTCCTGGCAGAGTTTTTTAAGATCAATTGAAATCAGGCATTTGTCCATCACCCTGCCATTTTGATCTTCAATATATAAATATGGTAAAAGATCAAAATACACTGGCGCAACGCCATCATTTGTAATTGTTATTCCGATTTCCGTAATATTATTTACTGCATTTTTCATGCTAAGTGAGCTGACCCTGTATCTATAGCCAACAGTTCTTAAGACATCACAGATAGCCTCCGAAATACCTTCATCCCCTCTTGGGCATTCAGGAACCATAGGTCCGATAAATGTCATGTGAGAATCTTCAAGTAAAGACAGGGTTTTATCAAGTTCATCTCCAAGCATAGTGCTCATAGGTATTGAACTTGTAAACTCTCCGCCCACAGGTGCAACATTCCATACCTCAGGAGCACTTCTAAGACCATTTTCTTCTTTGGTTGCATTATAAGCACCGCCGTTTTCTATCCAGTCAAGCCACTCCAGAGTATCCTCTTCTGCTCCTGTCATATCATTGAAAACTCCAAAGTCTTCAGGCATCTCTGCAAAAGGTCTCCTCATCAAAAGCCTGGCATAAGGAAAAGCATTTACATAGTGCCCCACGTAAATGCTTCTGATCTCTGTCAGAGGCATTTTAGGAATTCCTGCGGGATAATATGTGTGCCATTCTCCCCAGTGACCAAGGCTTCCAAGCTCAACATAAGCAAGGAACCCATCTTCTGAAAAATGCCTTCCGATCTCATTTATAACTTTTTCATGTTCGCTGATAAATATCTGATTATTGTAATCAGGGCAATATCCGCACCCGTACTCTATTGTATAAAACTCACCATCTTTCGTCTTTTCATAGAGCCAGTCCGGAATATCCATATGTTCTTCACTCTTTGGATAATCGCAAACAAATCTAAGGACAAGATGCTTGCCCTCTTTTCTCCATTCATCCAGATGATTGTCAGCTTCTATGTCATCCCAGGCATAAACGCCTTCTTCAGGTTCAAGCTCTCTCCATTTAAGGTTCATATAAACAAGAGTACTTGTCTGACATAATTCCACGCTGTCACAATCAGGCGCAAATCCCATATATGGATTGGGATAAACGCCATCATCTGCCTTATAGTAAAATACTTTTTCTTTTCTGAAATTAAAGAACATATAGAATGCTCCAACCAAAACCGCTGCAAGAAGAGTAAATATAAACAGCAGCATCAGCTTATTTTTACGCATTGTACTCCCCATTATACTGAATGAGTGTTACATCTTTTACATTATCAATGTTTCTTATCTTCTCTTCGAAGAAGAAGTCATCGCCTTTAACATTAACTTCTACAGCAAGCTCTGTAACATCGCCGCGCATAGTCTTGGACTTAACAAAGTATTTCTTTTTACCAAATGCTCTTAAGATCTCATCTCCGGCCTCTGTTCCCTCATAATGGATAACAGCGATATAAATCTTGCCATTTGATGATCTTGAATAGAAAATAGCGATCATGATTATCATGATAACTGCTGCCACAAGTGTAAGTGCATACATTCCAGCGCCTGCAGTAATACCGGTTGTTATAGACCAGAACAGGTACAACAGATCAAGGGGATCCTTGACTGCAGTTCTGAATCTGACAATAGAAAGGGCACCTACCATACCAAGGGAAATAACAACGTTGGTACTGATTGCCAGAGTAACCATGCATGTAAGAACACACATACCAATAAGGGTTACTGCAAAGCTTTTTGAAAAAATGACACCTGCATAGAATCTTCTGTATACAAGGTAGATCAAAATTCCCAACAAAAGTGCAATAAAAAGTGCAATTGCAATGCTTCCAACATCATAAGTTGAATATGCATCAGAATTTAAAATTGATTTTTTGATCATGTCTTTAACGCTCATATAATATTCCTCTCATCTACATAATTATCGCTACCATAAAGGTATGCGGTCTTATCACAGCACAAAACAAATTTGGATGCAGCCGTAAATTCGCTTGATGCAGGCGGGCACAGATCCCTTACAAGCTGCGGTAAAAACTCTGTGTATTTTACTTCCATGATCAGTTTATCTGCCGGAAGTGCATTAAGAGTCGGAAGTGTAGGATCAAATATATCGTAGCTTCCGATTGCTGCCCTGACTTTTTTATCAAAGGTTATCCTGACAGTTCCTCCGTCATGAATATATGGAGCCCTGTCATAATCCACAATAACCCTTGGTCTTAGAACATTGCTTACACATTCAACATAGAACTCTTTTAGAAGGTTATTGTCCTTTTGCAAAAGAAATCCATAATCTCCTTCAATTATCCTGTATACCTCATCTCTTGTGAGGCTTGCTGCTTCTTTATAAATATATTTATCGTTTTTGATTTTTCTTTCAAGCTTAATACCTTTATCAGAAAAATTATAAATCCTGATCCTGTATTTTTTTCTGAAGAATACGCCCATGTCTTTTTCTTCGTAAGCACTGTTAAAAAAGTCATCAAAATACAGGCTTCTTATGAGATATTCTCCGTTTATTGCATTAGGATCCAGCTTAAAGTAGGGCGCAAGCCTTGGTTTTAAGGCTTCAAACTCCCCATAGCTGATAAGGTATTTCCACTCATGTCTAAAGGTTTTATCCATATATACACCGCTTTACTATTTATATTGGTTACTCAACGACCGTATACCTGTCTATTGTACCATCTTCATTTATATAAAAACATAGTACTCCATATGTTTTTCCAACTTCGGCTTCTTCGTAGTAATCAAAACACTCCTGAGAATTGCCTTTTTCATCAAAAGCTTTGACTGAAAGGAAGTATTCGCCGGATTCAGGAACATCACAGCTAAACTTTGTCCATACGCCTTCATAAGTAGCAACTGCGTCGCTCCCATCAGAGTTTTTGGACAAAACCGCCTTGTAAGTAATATCATCCTGCTGAAAATCATAGGCAGTATCCCAGTTCATAAGAAGCTTTCCATCCTCGATAACCGGTTCACCAACATAGAAAGGCAATGGTTTTTCCAAAGAGGCAAGATAGTGCTCATAGTTTTCCTCAATCTGATTCGGCAGTTCCAGTGCTACCTCATCATACTGCTCATAAGTCAGCTGTTCATAAGTGATATCAGGAGCGTTCCATAAATACTGTTCTACGACTGCCCTGTAATCTGTTATCATGCTACTTATCCTGTCTGGAGTAATAACATTTTCTTTTAGATCAAGGATTGCTCTATCGAGCTCTTCTCTAAAGCTATCAGATTTTAAGCACCTGTTAAACAGTACATTACCCCAGTAGTTACTTACACCTTTTTCCCAGCTTCCATAATCTGTTCTGGTAAGGATTTCATTCTCCTTGGTCCTGAATGCGCCATCCAAGTCCCAGCTAATAAAATACCACACTTTTTCATTCTTGGGGCTATAAAGATAACAGTTTCTGCTCTGTGTATCAACATTCCCGGTCAAAAGATTAAATGCAAGCCAATACGCAAGATTTTCTCTATCAAAGTGCTCGTCCAACACATCGTCTATTGAAATTGAATAATCATTAAGATCATCAAGCATATCAATGAGCTTTGTATGATCGCTGTCTCCCTTTATTTCGAGGTATTGTTCGAATTTACTTACATCATATCCGGGATCTGTCTCGAGTTTTATAGCATCCTCATATCTGAAAAATTCAAAAAAGTTCACCTTATAGAGCTGACCATATCTGTCAAGTCCATGGGCCCTAAGAGCTGTCTTGTTGAGCTGTTCAACCTGCGTATACAAGCCATAATCTTCAAATCCGTCATCACTTCCATCTGTGAGGTCATTGACATAAAGATGTACAAATTGAGTTCTCAGACTCATTAGCTGGTCCACATTTTTCAAAATATCAAATCCCAGTTTATTTCTAAATCTAAGTCCGTCAGTCTGGTGCTTGTTTAAGTCTATAGTAGTCTGTCCATTCCAATTTCCCTGATTCTCTTTGAGCTTGATCTTATAGTTCTTTTGAACATTCCTACTGGAAGTCTGGCCTCTTATCTGAACAGTCGCATTGGGAGCTGTCCTTCCATATCCAAGATTCCCCGCCGGAATTCCCTCTTCTGTTCCAACCTGTAAAAGAGCTTCCACCTTATACCTTGGAATACCCAGTTCATCGTAATAATAGGCAGAATGTGAGTTGACCTCTTCCCAGGTATGGTTCGTTCCTTCAATCTCATTGCCCTGTCTGACAGTCAGATACATAGTAACTACATCCATTCCATCATCCTCATACAGAGCATCAACATCTCGAATGTGACTGACACCACTTTCATCCGTACTGATATTCTTATTATCTATCACCTGCAAAAGAGTCTCTGTTTCTGCCTGTGACTGATTGTCCGTATCAAAATAGTAGTTATACAGATTGCTTCCGGCAATAGCTGCCGCTACCACAATAAATCCAAATACTATTCCTATACTTTTTTTCTTTTTCTTTTTCATAAAAGTGCCTTTCTTATGCAGCTTTTTGATTTCTGCTTATAAACGCATAGAGTTTACTTCCGAAGCCATAATGCCTTTCAGCCACAATAGGCTGTGAACTCAGGATATGGTATGGAAGCTTTTTGGTATAACTGATAAGTTTAAAAAGTGCAAAAACGAAATAGATTATGCAGCTTAGGGCAAATCCAAATCCATAGTATTTGGATTCAAGAAACAGTGATAATGCGCTGAGAACAGTAGATGAAACTCCAAAAAGAATCGCTGAATTTCTCGCGTCCTCATAATCCGTAAAATACATAAGGATAAGCATGAGAACATTACCTACTGCGTAAGCTCCATAGCCAACGCTCAGCACCCTAAAGTACCCTTCCATCAGAGAATCAAATCCAAGGGGTAGCCTCTCCAAAAATACAAGTCCCACGGAAAGAATAAGCGCCGTGGCATAAAACTGCCTTCTGGCTGTGTAAACAAGCTCGTGTTCCAAAACAGTTATCATTTCATTTTCAGCCTGTTCTATTTCAACAATCGATCCTGTTCCATTAAAAAGATCGTAATATCTCCTGTACTTTGGATAAAAATTAACTTCAACCGATGCCACAAAATTAATGGTGGTAATAAGAATCGTGATAAAGGCAAAAAGTGCCGCCACATCGTGCTGTGGCGCTCCATAGTAAAGGCCTTTTATCTGTATTCCCACATCACTCATCCAGGCTATGATAAGATGAGAAAACAGACCTACGTTTGTAAAAAATCCAACAAGCATAAGATCTTTGTACTCATCAAACCAAGGAAGAAAAGCGAAATGATTTTCCATGGAATTTGGAAAGTATCCATACAAAAGGATCATGTCATATACGATCATAACGCCATATCCGACGCTTACGCTGAGCATCAGGATATGTAGGGACACTCCCAAAAAAGCACAACCGAACATCGCAGTAAGGACAGAAAAAATAATGGCATAAACGTATGACATAAGAATACCCTTATAATCCTTGACTGCAGTCAGATAGTTCATCTGTGTCCAGGCCACTATAAGCTCCATAAATAAGACAAAATTGAGAATGCACAGCATAAGGTCAATTCCTGCATTTAACAAAAATATGATCCATAAAATGCCGCCAAAAGGCATCTCAAATCCAAGTATTCCCTCCATTGAAGGTATTACATCCTGTTCTTTTTCCTCATACAAAAGATCTGCAACATACCTGGTCATTACCATAGAAAAGATGCTGCTGATCGCCATGGATGCCAAAAGACAATATGTTATCATGCATACCAGAAGGTCCTGTTCAGGCTTTTGCAGCCCTGCTGCCCTTCCAATATAGTTGATGCTAAGAAGGAAAAGTACCCCCAGCAGCATTGGGCCTGCTGTGACCATTCCCGTATAGCCGTAGGCTTTCAGCATCGACAGGACACCTGTGGCTCTAAAGAGCTTTTTTAACTCAAATCCTATACCTGCCATTTATAAATCAACTCCATATTCGATCATATTGTACAATTTATTGTACCTGGACATCATCTGCGGGTGTTGGAAATACTTTTCAACTCTCCTCTTTCCGTTTTGTCCCATCTCAATTCGCTTATTTCTGTCGCTGCACATTCTGTCCATAGCCTTTGCAAGCCCCTCTCTGTGCATAGGCGGTGCAATGAAGCCCGCAGTTCCGAAAAAGTCTCCGCTTGCCCCTTCTATAAGTTCACGACAGCATCCAACATCTGTTGTAACAACAGGCCTTCCTGCAGCAAAGGATTCAAGAACCGAAAGAGGCTGTCCTTCCGAAATACTAGTAAGCACAGTAAAATCCAACTTTTCCATGTATTTCACCACATCGACCTGTCCAACAAATTTGATATTTTTTAGTTCAAGGCTCTCCACCAGCTGATAGCATTCCTCTGCATATTCCTCATCATCAACACCTCCAAGAATGTGCAGCCTTGCATTATCTCTCATTCCTGAAAGTTCGTGGAAAGCGTATATTAAAGTCTTTACATCTTTTATCTGAGCAATTCTGATAACTGCCCCGATATCCACAAAGCCATCATCTTCCTTGTAAGGTATGTTGCAAAACCTCTCGTATCTTATTCCATTTGGAATAACCCTGCATTTCTCCGGATCAGCCCCAAGCTCAACCTGTATCTTATTGGCGTTTTCAAACAGACAGGTGACATAGGAAGCTCTTTTATATACTGCATCAGACAGCATGTAAAAAAATTTGATCCATTGTCTTTTAAAGGCAGGTATTACCCATTGGGCTCTTATTATCTCTTCTTCTCTTTCTCTTGAATAGATGCCATGTTCAGAAAGCATGACAGGTTTTCCTGTTTTATAATTGGCAAGAGAAGCCAAAAGTCCCCCATAGCCCGTACATATTGTGTGATATACATCCGCTTCCGGAACCTTACTTCCAAGAAGATACAGTACAGGAAGAAGCATGGATCTGATCGTGTGGAAGGTCTCCGCAAAAGCCACATATGGATATTTTTCTTTGCAAAGCCTTGTCAATATTTCAAGGAACTCCTCACTCATAAGAAAACTTGCAGGATTATAATGTCTATCCTGATACATGTTAAAAAGCAGATTCCAATCAGGTCTCTCGCAATCTATAAGCTTTTCTACGGCTTCTTTTTCCTCATTTGACAGTTTGAATTTGTCTTTTTTACCCGCTCTTACCTTTAAAGCGTCGTCCAGAAAGAGTTCGTGAACCTCCTTAACGTTTGGCGGAAGCTCATACTTGTATCTGCCTCTATCCCTGGCATGAGCACCAATTACCCACAAAATAAAAGTATGCTCAGGAAGCGCCTGGATATAACCGTGCATCCAGGACGCAACGCCACCGTATGTATAGGGATAACTTCCCTCCAAAATAAGGCATATTTTCATAGTCTATTTCCTTGTCACAGTAACAGTTTCCTGATTTGCATCAAGAAGATACAAAGTGCCATTTAGTTTCTTCAAAGATCCGCCTTCTGCGCTTACAAGCTCCCCTTCTGAAACTCTTATAAGGTAAAAAGCATCATCTATAAGTCCTTCCGTCTTAATTGTAAGTTTTTGGTCATCTACTTCCGTGTCAGGGATCACATTGACATAGCGCTGGACAGCGCCTGCCATTCCTGAGCCCGTCAGATGTCTTATATCCGGAGCAGATTCATCTATCCAGGTCATATAATCATCAAGATTCTGGCTAAGCTGTTTCCATCCGATAGCTGCTCCTCTGTCTTCATCAAGAAGATCATCCGGGTGCATAAAGTGAGATGTAACAAAATGAAAATTGAGCTCTGAAAATGCCGCCAGCTTCATGTAATCATCGATGATACAGCTGGACACTATTCTTGGAGTCTCTACAACTCCATCCTCTGAAACCTCATATTCCTGAGAATATGCATCGGGTCCCTCAAAATAAATACTTGCTATTGTCTTGATATTGGGAAACTCATCACTTATAAGCTGCCTTCCCTCAGGGGATAAAACATCAGAAGGCGGAACATATACACTCAGCTCAGAACCCGGAAAAATGCCGGTAGAAAACTTTGTGAGTTCATCAAGGGAGTTGTACATGGCATTATAGCTCTCCCACACCTTATATCCGATATCATCTTCATATACATAGTCAGGCCCGCATAAAGGCTGGTGGTTATAGCCGTGATATCCTACTTCGCCACCCTTGTTCAAAAGCATGTTTCCGTAGTAGTAATAATCCGCAGTGCTCTTGTTGGTAGGAAGTTCTTCGCCGGTATCATCTTCATAAGTTTCAATAATAAGTCCTGTATATGGAATATTGTGCTTATCCCCAAGTGCAAGGACTTTGGGCCACCAAACAGCTGAATAAAACTGGGCAATTCCCATCCCGTAGTCTCTTCTGATATACTCGCCATCACCCGAAGGAGTTGGTGACGGGAAATCATCCAGATAAAATGTAGAAGCATTTATTACAGGGTAGACAAAGGCATCCTCTAAAAGAGTATAAGCACTTGAATATATGCCTCTGTAAGCCTTTGAAACATAACTGAAATTACATACAACAAACTTCCCATCTCCATATTTATAACTCCATACAAGCGGCTTATCATCTGAAGTGTGGGCATAAACTCTTGCCGAGGACTCAAGCTGAACAACCAGTGAAGATTCGTAAGCATCGTCTATATAGTATGTTTTCTCTGCGCCAAGCATATAATCTTTCTCAGAAACAAAATCTGAAACTGATGAAAAATTATTGCCCATTTCAATTATTCCAAGCTTAGAACTAATGATATCGAAGTTATCTGACCTCATAGGCGTTATCCCCAAAAGGAGTCTTCCACCCTCTTTTACCCAGTCTGTCAGAATAAAAATGTCTTCCTGCATGACAGAATAGTCGCTGATAGCTGCAACAACCGTTTCATATTCACTACCGCCTCTAAAAAACATGCCCTCACTTATCTTACTGTCTGCAAGATCCAGTGTATCGCAGCTTACTCTCATATCCTTAAGTATCTGCTCATACTGAGGATAGATAAGATTACTTGTGCCATCATTTGTATTTATGATCAAAAGACATTTCTTTTCTCCCTTGGTCTCCTTCATATGCACAACATTATCACTTGGCAAAAGAGTCACCTTTTCAGCATTTCCCTTGTAAAGGATTCCGATCCTCTCAACAAGAAGAAGCAGGAAGATGGCAAAAAAGCCGATGGCCACATTTATCAAAACATAAAAATGTCTTTTCTTCATGCTCCCATCTCCTCTTTTTCCCACAGCTTCACTATTTCTCTTATCTCTCTTGAATAGTAATTGCCGCTACCAGCTGTATTTTTTATCATTTCTTTTAACTTGGTACTGGCACCTGTCTCATAATAGTATCTGAACCTCAAAAGCCAGTTTCTCTCATCCGAAGGCCAATTCTGCTCCATTGTAGAAAGAGCTACGTCAGCCCTGATATATAACTTGGAGTCCAAAAGACTCTTAACAAGCTTTTCATAATCATCAATATTGGGGCTTAGGGTAAGCTTGGTTATAAGGAGCTGATGGTAGGTATTTCTTTGAATCTCAAGGAGCTGTCCCTGAACCATGCCACTGGATATATACTGGGCAAGGAAAGAGATGTATTCATCAAGAAGTCCCTCTCGTCCCGGATTATTAGCATACTCACTGCTATACTCCTGAAGCTTTAATTCATATTCTTTTGAAAGCTCAACCATAGCTGTTGTAGCGTAATGGACTACTTCTACATCATCATTCATCCTGGCCTGATTGATAACGGGGATATATTTTTTCACATCAGTCATAAGAACGTCCATCATAACTGAACGTCGCACAGTTGGATCATTCATGATAAGAGCATCTTCAAGAGGCACGATGTCATCAGATTCTGCTTCCTGCCTTGGCAAAAGAGACTGATCCAGAAGGTTACTTCTCATAAGTTCAAGGTCGCCGTTCTTATTTCCATCTTTGCCGAGATTTACCATTACGGTTATGATCACAGCACAAAGAGCACCCCAAAACGGAATGCATATCACCATGACCATCATGAGACTATCAATTTTTAATACGCCAAGCTTCATTAACACGAATACAGCAAGGCATAGTGCAAAATGCACGAGTAGAAAAATGAATACTATCATCCTACACTCTCCACTACATCACATTTAAGCCCCATATTCTGGAATCTCTTTAATACAATAGGTTCACTGCTGTCATCCACCTGCGATGCCAATAGATATATATTGTTATCACTGCCAAGTCCCACAATATCATTGTTGCGGATCTTGGTCTGAAGCATTTCATCAATTTCCGTAAGAGTTCTGTTCTCTCGCATGATCCTAAAGAGCCTAAAGTCTGTGAGCTTATTATCAGCCATTTCTTTTTGAATATTGAACTGCTGTACAAAATACTCATGCTGAGTGATTGAGGTTCCCTCAACGTATGTTTTATCAGCAACAGCCTTCTGATACTCCCACGCCTTGATAATAAAGTTCTCCATAAGTCCGCTTAAAATTCTGATAAGGTTCGTATAATAAGTGCTGATCTGAATATACTCGACGTGATAGATCATTATCAAAACGCTTAAGGTACCATCAGATTTTATTCCGGCAACATAAGTTGGAAATCCCTCTTTACCGTCTTTGTTAAACCAGATTTCCCCCTTTGAAACTTCATCTATGACCGGTCTGTAATCATCAAGATTTATGGATTTTTTGAGCTTGGAACTGATCTGCTCTGATGCAACGCTAAGTCTTGCAAACCTTGCACCCTTGTCATTGATCGTGTATATTGCTATGGACCTGTTATCAAGAACATCTTCCATGACAGGAATTGACTCAGCAAAAATTTCTTCAGGTACAGTGGTGCTGAGTTTCTGAACTACATCAAAAATTCTTCCAAATCCGTCACGGCTTCCTATAAGATCCTGTTTATACTGATTCTTATATTCCATGGCTTCTTCATAAAGCCTGTTAACAAAGCCTTTTTCCTCTTTTAACAGCTTATTCTCATCAGATATGAAGGCAATATCCTCATCTTTTCTCTGTTTGATATACCCGCAGACCGCTGCTGTGACCAAAAGAAGAATAAATGGTATCCAGTTGCTTGGATCATAGAAAAGTAAAATGCCATTAGTTCCCTGCCTGTAATATGCAAGTACCAAGGACACAATCTCCAGCATAGCAGTGATTCCGCCAATTCGTGTACCATAGACCAGGGACATAAGCACAACAAATAAGAGTCTTACATCGATCATTCTAAACTGCACACTGCCACCGGAATAATAATTATAAACTTCAACAAGAAAGGCTCCCAGGATCAGTTCAAGGAACATCATTATCTTTCCGTTTATTCTTAGCTTCTCTCTAATAATTTCGGTGATTTTCTTTTTAACGCAGTATAATTCACGATACTGTTTTACATACTCACCAATTTCAGAAACAGCATCTTTTTGAGCAAACCATCCATAAAAATGTCTTGCAACATCCTGTCCGTATTCAAGTCTGCCTTTAATCGATGATCCGACAAAAACCACATCTGCATTTTTGTATATCTTTTTGATTGATGAAAATGCCTCTTCATAAGTAGTGCTTGCACCACTTCGAAGATAAATAGTTTCATAGGTGCCATTGTCATTTTCATCTTCTCCCCACACATCAAAGAGTCTTCTCAAAAAATCTGCAAGGTCTTCAATTGACAAAAAATCTGCTATTTCATCACCTCTTGCCTTGATCTCAACTTTTTCCCCTTTTTCAAGGGCATCAAAAATACGGCACCAAAAATCATCTTTATAGTGCCCGCTTATCAAATGAGGAGAGTATATTATTTTTACTGAAATCTGGTATTGTTCAGCGTAATATCTGCAGATTGATTCCACAGAACTGTATATGAGAGAGTCACTGTTCTCCACATCAAGAAGTGCCTCATCAGATGTCACATAAACAAATTGTTTTACTTTTGTCTTTCTGCAAAGTGAAAGGACATTACGAAGCTGCTCAATCTCACCTACTTCGTAGCTGTCCTTATTTATAAAATGCGACACAAATACAACCCGCTCGAAGCCGTAGGTAAAGAACAAAGTTTTAAAGTCATCACCCATGATAGACTTTTTAAACCACCTGATATTACCTTCTTTCTGGCTTTCAAGCTTTGGTCCGCAAAGTATTATATTGTCTGTTCCAAATGCAGTTTCGAGGGATTCCTTCGAAAAATAACCATTACTACCTACTACAAGGGTATCCATTACGGTTTATTCTCCCTAAATACTTTTCTTCCCCACTTACATTCGCCTTAGTTTTCCTTTGTGATCTCCTCCACCCTGTCAGCATACTTAATTCTGTATATCCTGCTAAGAGATTCTGTAATCCTTTCCTCAGATATTTCCCCATTATTGACAGCTTCTAAAAGTCCATTGTAAGCTGTCTCAAAATCTTCAGGAAGGTAGATCATATCTGCTCCGGCCTTTATTGCCATGACCGCAGCCTGATCTGAAGTGTAATACTCTGTAATGGCCCCATCATCCAGAGCACCTGTTATTACTATGCCATCAAACCCCAGAACTCCCCTGAGTTCATCTTCTATGATCACTGATGAAAGTGAAGCAGGAGTATTATCTCCAACCACATTAGGGAATGAGGCATTTGATATCATGATTGCTGTGACATTTCCATTGTCTATAACATTTTTAAACAAGGAGTATTCACCCGTTGCAAGCATTTCAGTGGAATCATCAATCTGTTCCATCTTAGAAGAAGTATCTCCCTGCTTAGGGAAAGAATATGCACAAGACCATATTCCCTCACTTCTAAGCGCTTGTGACAATGATGCTGTCAAAGCCTTGACAGTATCAGCATCCGTGCCAAATACTCCGCTTTCTGTAATATCCATATTCGGTGAAAGATCAAAATTAAAACCATATTTATACATAGAAGCTGCAACTGTTGCCCCATTTTCTGAAGCAGCCTCTGCATCTGTATAATCCACTATTCCATCAATACCGATTGATGAGCTGATAGCTCCCTTTCCCCACTCGCTTACCATAGTGAAGAGTGGATACTTACTCATGGATGTTGTGGTTGAAAGCATCTCAGTTATCTGATCCTCTGACTTGATGTTTTTGGCGGAGTAAACTATTCCGCCTACAGCATACTGTGAAAGAGCATCCTGTGTTCCGCTTCCTGCCTTGACTGCAGTAGCAACACCTGTAAGCTGTTCAGGTGTAACTATAAAAAGACCTGCTACTTTATCCTCAATAGGCATTGTCTCTATCACATCTGATACAACCTCATCCATTATGTCCTCTTCAGACATTTCCTGAGGTTCGCTAATGGCTTCCGGAGTTTCTATGACTATCTCCTGACTGCTCTCCAAAGTTGCAGCTTCATCGCCTTCTTCTGAAGGATCAGACGTTTTCCCTCCGCCTAATAAGCTCTTTATAAAAATAACTCCAAAAACAATAGCTAAAACAATCAGTATAACTACAACTGCCAGTGATATATATGCAATGAGCTGGCTCCTTTTTCTTTTGTTCCTGCGAGCCATTCGCTTCTCATCAAAATCCTGTTCTTCCAATCTACTCATAAATTCCCCATTAAATGCAAAACTTT
>JAEEGH010006409.1_pt1 | contig 28875 bp, 28 predicted proteins | sample 9134181 | NCBI WGS metagenome assembly JAEEGH01 (sample SAMN16246544, study PRJNA631951) | gut metagenome | biome: gut microbiome; feature: rumen; material: DP-attached | host: Bos | place: Iran: Karaj | collected 2018-10 | reverse complement strand
TACCAACAACTATAGACTTCCTCATCCTTCATCCACAAACCATTTGCCTTAAGGAATTGCTCCAAAATATCACGTGCCACACCATATCCACCAGGAGCAGGAGAAATATATTTAGCTACAGCCTTCACTTCAGGAGCAGCGTCTTTGGGACAACAAGGCAACCCACATACCTTCATTACAGGCAAGTCAGGGATATCATCTCCTACAAATAGTATTTCTTCATCCTTCAATCCATGACGGTCGCGAAACCTCTCGTAATCTACCATTTTAACGGAAGAAGGCAAATAGATATCTTCAGGGTCAAAGCCCAAGTTAATATAACGCTTGCGCACATTAGGAGCATTGCCACCTGTGATGATGGCAATAGGAATCTTCATCACACAAGCGATATGTAAGGCATATCCATCTTTGATATTCACAGTACGCACAGGGATGCCTTCGGCATCGATAGGTACCATATTCGCGCTTAACACTCCATCTATATCAAAGGCCAATGCCTTTATCTTGGTTAAATCGAAGTTAATCATAAGTCTAACAATAATAGAGAATAGGACATTATGGTTGCGTAACATTTAACGTGATACTCGCTGGTCTGACTCCACTGGCCGTAGCTTGAAGAGTTAAGGTCCCCTCATTCTCTCCACTCTGAACAATGGCAGTCAGTTGTCCGCTAAAAGCATGCATCTGTGGGAGGTGAAAAAGATCCAAACAGGCCGCATCTCCATTGGCAGCAGCTCGGTATGAGCCCGCACCTATTACCTCGAATTTTACTAACCTACCATCATCAGGACAAAGATTTCCATCTTTATCCACTACTCGTACCGTCACGTATGCCAAATCCTTACCATCTGCACTCAGTCGAGTTCGATCAGTTACCAATTCTAGATGATGTGGTTTCCCTGCCGTATGAACCACTTTTTCCATGACAGCACGTCCATTACAATCATAGGCTACCACCTTCAATTCCCCAGGTTCATATTTCACATTGTCCCATATCAGTCGATAACGACGGGTAAAGTTCAGTGTATCCTTTGCCTGTAGTAACTTATTGGCTTCTGCAGCCTCCATCTTTTTCTGAATACCTTGGCTTTTGCCATTAACAAACACTTCAGCACTTGGGAAATCCGTATAAACTACAACAGGAGTTACCTCTCCATGACGTTCTTTCCATGTCCAATGAGGCAATACATGCAGAGTGTGGTCCTTCTTGTTCCAAATACTGCGATACAAATAATAGCGATCCTTTGGAATACTTGCCAAATCAATAATACCAAAGAGAGAGCTATGACTTGGCCAGGCATTGGTATCATAAGGTGTCGGTTCTCCTAGATAATCAAAACCCGTCCACACAAATTGTCCGATGGTCCAATCATAATCATCAGCTAAAGCAAAATCTACATCAGGCACATTGCTCCACCAGCAGAACTCCGTATCATAACCCGTTGACTGGTGGTCGGGATACATAGCACCTGTCCTTATCTGCAATGGAAACTTATACACCCCTCTTGAACTGACTGTAGATGCCGTTTCTGATCCTAAAACCAGATTGTGAGGCAACTTCTGATAGGCTGCTTCATAGAATTGAGTTCGATAATTCAAACCCGGAATATCAATCTGAGCAGCGAAACCATTATCCAATGCACAAGCAACTTGATCCATACCCAAAGTTACAGGACGGGTAGGGTCTTCTCGATGACAAATATCCTGCAACATCTTCGCCACCTGTAAACCACCAGGCTGACATTGGGAAGGGACTTCATTACCTATACTCCATAACATTACACAAGGATGATTACGATAATTATGCAGCATATTTACCATATCTTTTTCTGCCCACTCGTTGAAGTAGCGGTGGTAGCCGTTCTCACACTTGGCAATGTCCCATTCATCAAAAGGCTCTATCATCATCATGAACCCCATTTCATCACAAAGATCTACCAACTCTGGTGCAGGCATATTATGACTTGTACGAATAGCATCACAACCCATATCTTTCAGGATGGTAAGTTGACGACGTAAAGCAGCCACATTGATGGCAGCGCCAAGTGGACCTAAATCATGATGATTGCACACACCTTGGAACTTACGCAACTGGCCATTCAAGAAGAAGCCCTTGTCTGCTATATATTCCACACTACGAATTCCAAACCGAGTGGTAAAAGTATCCGTTTTCTTACCATCTACATAGATATCTGAAACGGCCTTATATAGACTTGGACTCTCTGGACTCCACAACTCAGGATTCTCCACCGTGAGGTTTTGCTCAAAGGCTGTGCGTTGCAGCATACTTTGAGTATTATCTTTTACTGCCACTTCCTTACCTGCAGGAGAAAGGATTCGGGTGACAATGCGTACCTCGCCATCTCCTACTTGCTCCAAAGTCGTCAGCAGTTTCACGGTGGCATAATCTTTTTCCACATGGGGCGTAGTGACTTGCGTTCCCCAAACAGGCACATGCACCTGCTCCGTTTGTATCACATGTACATTGCGGTAAAGACCTGCACCAGGATACCAGCGGGAAGAGAGTGGACGGTTTTCTAGACGTACAGCCAATAAATTATCCTCTCCACCTTTATTTATATATGGAGTCACATCACAATAAAACGAATTATAGCCATACGGCCAGAATATCGCTTCCTGTCCGTTGACATAGACTCGTGCTTCACTCATGGCTCCATCAAAAAGCAAGGTAACTTGTTTATTTGGATCGGCTTTAAAAGTGTTTCGATACCATCCCACACCAACATAAGGTAATCCACCCGTACGTCCCGTATGCGCCAAAGCTTCTGTTTCCCCATTTTGTATCACAGCCACATTCTGAACGTCATTTGTTCCACTGAAAGGACCATAGATAGCCCAGTCATGTGGCACTGCTACCGTTTGCCAGGAACGATCATCGTAATTAGCTTGTTGGGCACCAACTTGCTCTCCTTTGATGAATTTCCAACCTTTTTCCAAAAGGTATTCGCTACGCTGCGCCTGCAATCCAGCGGCCATACTCCAAATGAAAGCCAGCAACAATATCTTTCTCATAAACATCAATCTTTCATTTTTTTTGTAAAGATAATAATTTTAAACCACATGCGTACGATGCTATTCAAAAATTAGTACATTTGCACATAGATTAATAAGTAACGCACCTTAGATCTACCATGGCAAAGTCACAGATGACAATGAAGGATATTGCACGCGAACTGGACGTTTCTATCTCGACCGTATCCAGAGCTCTTAAAGGGCAGTCTGGAGTCAAGGATAGGACACGCAGCAAAATTCTGCAATATGCCAGTAAGCATCATTACATGCCAAATCTAATTGCAGCCAACCTACGTTCTCGCAGCAGTCGCCTTATTGGGGTCATCATTCCTGAATTTACTAACTATTTCTTTTCCTGTGTATTGAGCGGTATTGAAGCTGCAGCATCGAAAGAAGGTTTCCGTATCATTGTGGCACAGAGCAAGGATGATTTTCTCCGAGAAGAAGAGATTACCCATTCTTTTCTAGAAGCTCGGGTAAGTGGAGTTATTACTTCATTGGCAAAAGGAACTACAAACATCCAACATTTCCAAGATCTGATGAATCAAGGTATCCCCGTAGTGTTTTACGATCGCATCAGTACCGACCTTCCTACCGACCGTGTGGTAGTGGATGATTATGCAGGTGCCTTTGCTGCTGTTGAATATATGATTAAGACAGGATGCAAGAACATCTATTTCTATAGTTCCCCTCCTCATCTGGAAATTACGAAGAATCGTCGTAATGGCTATCTGGATGCTATGCACAAGCATGGGTTCAAAGTCACTCCTGAGATGATGCCCCTTTGCGATAATCGACAAGAAGCCATAAAACTGACGCAAAAAATATTGAAACAAGAACATCGCCCCGACGGATTCTTTGCTGTCAATGATATGACAGCTGCGGGTATCTTATATGCATGCAAGTTGGCAGGTGTACAAGTCCCTCAAGAGATTTCAATCTGTGGTTTTTCTGGTGATGCCATCTCTGAAACTACCGATCCGCTACTCACAACGGTCGATCAGAAAGGAGAGGAAGTGGGACAATGTGCCTTCCAACTTTTGCTGCATAGACTTACAGGACAAGAACACGCCCAAAAGATGATTGTACGGACCAAATTACTATTACGAGGTACAACTAAAACATTGGAAATTACAGACAAACCATAATGATCACTTATAGATAAGGATATAAAGAAAAGTTAAGAATATTATGAAAACAAAACCTGACTTGAGTTTTTGGAAACTATGGAACCTTAGTTTCGGTTTTTTCGGAGTGCAGATAGCTTACGCACTCCAGAGTGCTAACATTTCACGCATCTTTGCCACTTTAGGCGCAGATCCACACGACCTAAGTTATTTCTGGATCCTACCTCCTCTGATGGGAATCTTGGTACAACCCATTGTAGGAACCCTAAGCGACAAGACTTGGACCCGCTTTGGGCGACGCATACCATACCTGTTCATTGGTGCTGCAGCTGCTGTGGTAGTCATGTGTCTGCTTCCCAATGCAGGTTCTTTCGGAATGGCAGTATCGACCGCTATGATTTTCGGACTTTTTGCCCTAATGTTCCTCGATACTAGCATCAACATGGCCATGCAACCTTTCAAGATGCTTGTAGGTGATATGGTGAATGAGAAACAGAAGGCCAAGGCCTACTCTATCCAGAGTTTCCTCTGTAACGCAGGCTCCCTAGTGGGTTATGTATTCCCCTTTGTTTTCACTGCCATTGGCATCGCCAACACGGCTCCTTCTGGTGTGGTGCCAGATTCTGTTATCTATTCTTTCTATATTGGTGCTGCTATCCTCATCCTTTGTGTGATCTACACTACTTTAAAGGTCAAGGAGTGGAATCCTAAGGAGTATGCGGAGTATAACGCTGTATCTGAAGTAAAGGAAGAAAGCGCCAATTGGATTACCCTTTTGAAGAATGCCCCAGCCACTTTCTGGAAAGTCGGACTGGTACAATTCTTCTGCTGGGCTGCTTTCATGTATATGTGGACCTATACCAATGGTACCATAGCCGACACAGTTTGGGGAACTACAGACGTTGCTTCCTCAGGTTATCAGGAAGCAGGCAACTGGGTTGGTGTGCTCTTTGCCGTACAGGCCATTGGTAGTGTGGTTTGGGCAGCCATCCTTCCTCAATTCAAAAATGTGAAGTTCGCCTATGCACTCAGTTTGGTATTGGGTGGCATCGGTTTTGCGATGGTTCCATTCATACACGACCAATACCTGTTGTTCATTCCATTCATCTTGATAGGTTTTGCCTGGGCAGCTATGCTTGCCATGCCATTTGCCTTAGTGACGAATGCCTTGCAGGGTTACGGCCACATGGGTGTGTATCTGGGACTTTTCAACGGAACGATTTGCTTGCCTCAAATCATTGCTGCAGCCTTTGGTGGTGTAGTGCTGTCAATGGTAGGCAGTGCCCAACGTAATATGATGATTATAGCAGGCGTATTTCTTATTATCGGTGCAGTTTGTGTATTCTTTATTCACGAGAAGAAAAAGCTGCAGGCAAGTAATTGATGATATCATGTGCTGTAAGAGAGATCTCGCCCAACTTAGCTGCGGCAAGGTCTCCCGCGAATCCGTGGATGTAGACACCCAAACGGGCTGCATCCACGGATTTGTAGTTTTGTGCCAACAAAGCCGTAAGAATACCTGTAAGTACATCGCCGCTGCCCCCTGTAGCCATCCCCGGATTACCTGTGGAATTAAACCAGCACTGACCATTAGTATCTATTACTGCCGTATATGCCCCTTTCAATACAATACAAACCTGTGCCTCACGCGCCAGTTCTCGAGCTTTCTGTAGTCGCTGGTAACTGCTCTCGCTCCGTCCAACCAGTCGATCCATTTCCCCAGGATGAGGAGTAAGGATACTTCCTGAAGGAAGTCTATAAAGATAATCACGTTCCTCACCAAGGATATTCAGTGCATCAGCATCTATCACCATCGGTGTTTGACAATGGTCTATCAATTCCAACAAAGCAGCACGAGTTTCAGCATGTTTCCCCAATCCTGGTCCTATCCCCACTGCCTGATAAGGATCCGTCAGTGGAGCTTCAGAATAATAATCGGGATGAATATCCACCTGTGTCATCGCCTCAGGTACAGACGACTGTATCATTGGATTGTTGCACTGTGGCACATGTACTGTGAGTAACCCTATCCCACTGCGCAGACAAGCACGGGCAGCCAAGATGGATGCTCCAGCCATGCCCAACTGACCAGCCACAAGCAAGGCTCGTCCGAAATCTCCCTTATGAGCGAAACGGTTACGAGGTTTCAACAGAGTTGTCATATCTCCCTTCTCCGTCATCGCATAAGGGGTCGGTGTCAGGTCGATACCTTCAGGGTGAAGCCCAATGTCAAGAACCTTCCATTCCCCAACTTTGACCGCGTTCTCTGGCAAAAGGAATGCTAGTTTCGGGAACTGAAGAGTCAAGGTGAGATGAGCAGAAACAACCTGCTGCATGACATTATAACTATTATCTTCTCCCATTAGTCCCGAAGGGATATCAATAGAAATGACGTATGCAGGAGAAGCATTGATATAGCGTACCACTGCTGCAAAGCCCCCACTTAATGGTTTGTTCAATCCACTCCCAAAGAGTCCATCGATCACTACATGCTCTTTGGTCAGTACAGGAGGCACAAACTGGTTGGTCACTTCATGATAGTCGATACCCGAACCCACAGGAAGTCTATTCCTATTTGTCTGGCAGCAAGGAGAAAGAGTGCCTTTCGTATTGAAAAGATAGACAGATAGGAGATAGCCACGTTCAGCCATCAAGCGAGAAACAGCCAAAGCATCGCCTCCGTTGTTTCCTGGTCCTGCAAAGACCACAAAGGGCACCTCTGGAGAAAAGCGACTACATATCTCTTGCGCCAGTACCTTAGAAGCTCGTTCCATCAGGTCGATTTCTGCCACGGGCTCATGCTCGATGGTATAAGCATCGAGTTTCTTCACGCTGAGTGTTGGAAATATCTTCATCATGATGAGCAAAGATAGTATAAAATGGCCATAAGACAAAAAAAATCCTTATCTTTGCGCAGTAAAACCATAGTTTTGCATCCAATAAAATACATACCATGGAAATTATTCATATAAAAGACAAAGACTTCAAGGTATCTATCCCTGAAGAAGAGATTTTGAAGCAAGTGGATAGGGTTGCTGCTGAGATTAATCGTGACTTAGCAGGTAAGAACCCTCTATTTCTGGCTGTACTAAACGGCTCGTTTATGTTTGCCTCCGACTTGATGAAGCGTATCACCATCCCATGTGAGATTTCTTTTGTGAAGCTGGCTTCTTATCAGGGGGTGACATCCACAGGAAAAGTGCGTGACGTGATAGGAATCAATGAGAATCTCACAGGTCGTACCATTGTCATTGTGGAGGACATTATCGAATCTGGCACCACCATGCAGCACATGTTGGAAACACTGGGAACCTACAGTCCTGAATCTGTACAAATTGCAACTCTGTTGGTAAAGCCAGAGAAATTAAAAGTAGATTTAGACATCAAATATGCTGCCATGAACATTCCTAATGACTTCATTGTGGGTTACGGCTTGGACTATGATGGCTTTGGACGCAACTATAAGGACATTTATACAGTAGTGGATTAAATTATTATTATATAAAACTAAGAAAAATGCTAAACATTGTAATTTTTGGTGCTCCTGGCTCAGGCAAGGGCACACAGAGTGAAAAGATTGTAGAGAAGTATGGCATCAATCATATTTCTACAGGTGACGTACTTCGTGCAGAAATTAAGAATGGTACAGAGCTTGGTAAGACTGCCAAGAGCTATATAGACCAAGGTCAACTGATTCCAGATAGTCTGATGGTAGACATTCTGGCAAGTGTTTTCGATAGCTTCAAGGACAGCAAGGGTGTGATTTTCGATGGTTTCCCACGTACTATCGCACAGGCTGAAGCACTGAAGCAGATGCTGAAGGATCGTGGTCAGGACGTGAGTGTAATGCTCGATCTGGATGTACCAGAGGATGAACTGATGACTCGCCTTATCAAGCGTGGCAAGGAAAGTGGACGTGCTGATGATAATGAAGAGACCATCAAGAAGCGTCTGGTGGTTTATCACAGCCAGACTGCCCCACTAATTGATTGGTACAAGGCAGATGGCAAATATCAACACATCAATGGTCTAGGTGAACTTGACCGTATCTTTGGTGACATCTGCAAGGCAATAGATGCTGTAAAATAAATGGCTGAATCCAATTTCGTTGATTATGTGAAGATCTATTGCCGCTCTGGAAAGGGAGGAAAAGGATCTACACATATGCACAGAGCAAAGTACATGCCCAAGGGTGGTCCCGATGGCGGTGATGGTGGTAGAGGCGGACACGTAATCCTACGTGGTAATCGCAACTACTGGACATTGCTGCACCTGAAGTTCAACCGTCACGTAATCGCTGGCAATGGAGAAAACGGATCCCAAAACAAGAGTACTGGCAAAAAAGGCCAGGATAAGATCATCGAAGTACCTTGTGGCACTGTGGTCTATAATGCGGAAACGGGAGAATATGTTTGCGATGTGACGGACGATGGACAGAAGGTGATTCTGCTGCGAGGTGGAAAAGGTGGCTGGGGCAATGTACACTTTGCCACAGCCACGCGTCAGGCTCCTGATTTTGCACAACCTGGGGAACCAATGCAGGAGATGACAGTCATTCTGGAACTGAAATTGTTGGCTGATGTGGGGTTGGTGGGTTTCCCCAATGCAGGAAAAAGCACCTTACTTGCTTCCATCACTGCTGCGAAGCCCAAGATAGCCAACTATCCCTTCACGACGATGGAACCCAACTTAGGCATTGTGAATTATCGCGATGGGAAGTCGTTTGTAATGGCAGATATCCCTGGCATCATCGAGGGAGCTGCTGAAGGACGAGGCTTGGGACTGCGATTCCTGCGCCACATTGAGCGTAATTCCCTGTTGCTTTTCATGGTTCCTGCTGATGCGGATGACATTGCCAAAGAGTATGACATCCTCCTGAACGAGTTGGTGAAGTTCAACCCTGATATGGCTGATAAGACTAGAGTACTGGCCATTACTAAGTGTGACATGCTGGATCAGGAACTAATGGATGAGATAGAGCCAACCCTACCTGAAGGAATTCCACATGTTTTCATTTCTTCCATCAGCGGATTAGGAATTCAGGTGTTGAAAGACATTCTTTGGGAAGAACTAAACAGCGAGAAGAACATGCTGCGTGACAATAGTGAGGCTTTGGCACATCGCTCTAAAGAAATCACACGCATGCAGCAAGAGATGGAGGATGAAGGCGAAGCTGAAGACATCCTGCCACCTGATGCGAAGAAATCTTACGAAGATTATTCTGACGAGTTCTGGGATATTGAAGAGGATCTGAAGGACTTTAAGTAAGTGCCTTCCTTATTCGCCATTCTGCAGGATACAGATTATTGGCACGCGAACCAAGGTTTTTAACCAAACCAAGGGGAACGTGCCTATTTGTTACTACCACATAGCCACGAGGAGCATCCTGCAAGGTTAGTGCCTCCCTACGCAGATAGGCAATGGCTTGTTCCTCCGTCAATTCCACAGAAGGAAAAGCCTCCTTATTATATATAAGACTAAGTACCATCTCATGTGCAGGAATCAAGTCGCGCCCTTTCACTTCTGCCACTTTAACGCCTGCTTTCAAGATGCGCAACGAAGTGCGTAGGGATGACAGTAAAGGGAAATAGGCAGATGGAAAGGCGAAAAGCGTCTCGCCTTCGTTTTGCAATTCATAGCCATTTGTACCATTTATCCAAGTACATGCCTGTTTCAGCAGATCTTTTGGAAGCGTCGTTGGTTTCTGCTTTTCCTTCTTCTTCGCAGCGCGAGGACTAAAAGGTCGATATTCTGCAGCATTCTTTCGCAACACTGCCATAAAGAAACCTTCGCCCTTGGTTTTATGAGGCAAGAAACGATAGACAGGAAAGACCTTTTCTGTCAGGTTTCCTGTAATGCCCCACTCCTTAGGAACCTCCACAGGCAAAACTTCTGCTCCCAATTCTTCTGCTATCCACGCCACATTGTCCTCATCTTCCTGCCTGTTGAAAGTGCAAGTGCTGTAGATAAGTAAACCTCCAGGTTTTAAGGAGGGCCAGATATCACGAAGTATGCGACGCTGACGTTGCCAACAGAGTTCGACATTGTCAGGGCTCCATTCACTGATGGCTGTTTCATCCTTACGAAACATCCCTTCACCAGAGCAAGGCACATCTGTCAGTACCACATCAAAGAGATTCTCAAAGGATGTAAAAGCAGAAGGATCGTTGTTGGTTACCACCACATCCGCACTACCCCATTTACTGAGGTTTTCTGCCAATATCCATGCACGTTGTGGTACTATCTCGTTGGCTACCAACAGACTACCCTCCTTCAATAAACTCAAGGCATGGGTACTTTTTCCACCAGGAGCCGCACAAAGATCGAGCATCACTACAGGCTCTTGTACATATTGCTTCATCACCTGTTCCAAGAACATCGAAGAGGCTTCCTGTACATAGTAACATCCTGCATGAAAGAGAGGGTCAAAGGTAAACGATGGGCGCTCCTTTAGATAGCGACCATTTTCACACCAAGGCACAGGGGCAGTCTCCCTAGCATCTATCGATACAGCCTTCTGCGTATTCACACGAATGCTGACAGGTGCTTGTGTCTGTAATGCCTCCACCAATTGCTGAGTTTCCTCTTCCCCCAACAATGGCTGTATCTGTGCTATGAATGCTTGTGGTAGTTCCATTTCATTTCAATTTAATGCAAAGATAGTGATTTTACTTCCCTCTGCAAAATCTTTGTTTCAGACATGCAGCGTGACACAATCGAAAGATGCTACATCTTTACTAATAGGGACGCAGCATCTTTCCTTGAAAGACGGTGCGTCTTACTCTCTAGTTAGAAAAATATTTTTTCTATGTTAGAAAAAATGACTTTCCTCGTGAGGGCGTAAAAACTCCCTCGTGAGGGAGGACGATTTTGGCTCCTTATTTTTCTGCCCTTATAACATAGAGATTCAGTTGTTTTTACAAATACTATTCTTTTTTTCAAAAAAAATGCTGAGATTTGCAACCAAATGCAAAATAGGTGCGTCTAATGAGTAAAAATGAGAATTTAGAATTTGGAGTTATTAATAATATAGAAAAGGAGTTAGATATGAAAAGAGTGATTTTATTTATGGTTGCCTTGCTCACTGTGTGCATGGTAACAACTGCAAAGCAAAGAGTGGTGTACAGAACTGACAGCATCACTAATGAAAGACTGGTGATCGAGGTGAACGACACCATGCGCAACGGACAAGCGGAAGTGGATACACTGAGTATCACCCGCTACCCTATCGGCACTTCTGTTGATAGCGTGTCTAATAGAAGCAACGACGATGATGACTTCTCGGAGATGGAGAAAGTATTTGCGTTCCTTACCAGCGGAAGCGTTATCTTGATTCTCGTTATCAGCGTCTTAGCTATCTTTGTAGGTCCGCTTCTCATCATTGCCCTCATCTTCTATTATCGCCACAAGAATCGTAAGGCAAAGTATGAGTTGGCTGCCAAGATGATAGAAAAGGGTGAACCTTTGCCTGCAGATTTGGAAGAATCTGTACGTGGACTGAGCGACATGGAGAGCAAAGGCATCAAGAATATGTGCTTAGGTGGAGCCCTCACCGTCTTCTTCTGGGCACTGACTGACAGTTTCGGACTGGCATGCATCGGATTGATCGTATTGGCCAACGGCTTGTCACAATACATCATAGCCCGCAGGACCAAGGAGACTGAAGACAATGTGGAGATGCGTAAACTCAAGGAAGAAGTGGATAGGTTGAAGAAACAGCAATCTCCAGACGACCTTGAACCCTCTGATGTAGAAGAAGTAAAACTATAAAAAGCGAAAACAAAGGCTGCACATGGAGCAACTGAGCGACATAGCATTGGTCACACAGGTACTGCTGACGCATAACACCCGCGCATTCGACAAGTTGGTAAAGAAGTACCAATCGCCCATCAGGCGATTCTTCCTGAACTTGACTTGCGGTGACAAGGAGCTGAGCGATGACCTTGCACAAGACACGTTCCTGAAGGCGTACACCAACCTGGCGTCCTTCAGGAACCTGGCCAATTTCTCTACGTGGCTCTATCGTATTGCATATAACGTTTTTTATGATTATATTCGCAGCGTGAAACAGACTGAAGACCTGGAAGGTGCCAGTGTAGATGCCTCACTGAGTACGGAACAGGAAGACTTCGGACAGAAAGCAGACGTCTATCAGGCTTTAAATAAATTGAAAGAAATAGAACGTACCTGCATCACTCTTTTCTATATGGAAGAACTAAGCATAGATAAAATCGCTGGCATCACAGGTTGCCCTGCTGGCACCGTAAAAAGCCACTTGAGCCGTGGTAAAGAAAAAATGGCTCGTTACTTAAAACAAAATGGATATGGTAGATAAGGACGACATATTACTGAAAGAATTCCTGCAAGCGAACAAACAGGAGATAGCAGACAATGGCTTCTCACGTCGTGTGATGATGCACTTGCCTGAATGCAAGGCACAGGTACTGAGTTTCATACTCTCTACGCTGACGTTGGTATTGGCAGTAGCCATCTTCTACTTCCAAGGTGGATTGACCTTAATTGGGAACGCACTGCGTGAGGTGTTCCAGAACATTTCATTTGCAGGCAACTTCTCTACCCTTCATGGCATAGAGCCTTGGACAGTGGCAGTTGCCGCTTTGGTATTGCTTTTCATCGGGTATGGAAAATTGGCCAACATGACAGATTAGTACGACTCCACCTTTGATATTTGCTGCAAATATTTTAATTTTGCATGCAAATTTGGTTTTGAAAAGGTGAAAAGATATCTCTTAATTGTTCTACTTCTTATAGGTGGATGGTGTGCGTGGGCACAGCAACCATTGAGTAATGTGCTCATGCGTCAGTATCTCACGGAAATAGGAGTAGAAATCACCACACACAATAAGGTGGAACTTTTCTTCAATGGGCACGATAAATTTGAAGATCTGTTTGCCCATATTAAAGAGGCAAAAGATAACATCAACTTAGAATACTTCAACTTCCGTAACGACTCCATCGCCAGTCTTACTTTCGACATTCTGGGAGAAAAAGTGAAGGAAGGTGTAGCTGTGCGCGCTATGTTCGATGCCTTCGGAAACTCTAGCAATAACCAGCCATTGAAGCGAAGACACATCAATGCCATCAAGGAAAAAGGCATCGAGTTGGTGAAGTTTGATCCTATCGTTTTTCCTTGGGTAAACCATATCGTTCCACGCGACCATCGAAAGATTGTGGTAATCGATGGTAAGGTGGGCTACACAGGAGGCATGAACATTGCCGATTACTATGTAAACGGCCTGGAAGGTATAGGGGCTTGGCACGATATTCACATGCGCATAGAGGGCGAAGCTGTGGCTAAACTCCAGGACATCTTCCTCACGACATGGAACAAGGAGACCAAGCAGCAAGTGGGTGGTGAGGAGTTTTACTACAAGCCTGCGACTTGGCCCGACAGTCTGAATACCACGATGGCCATTGTAGATCGTGCCCCTAGAAAAACTCCTAAGCACATACGCAGGGCATACGCCAAAGCCATCGATGTGGCACAGGAAAAAATCCAGATCATCAATCCTTACTTTGTGCCTACCCACTTGGTGAGAAAAGCCTTGAAGAAAGCCATCAAGCGAGGCATTGATGTGCAAATCATGTTGCCCGCAAAGTCGGACATTCCCTTCACTCCAGATGTGGCAGAACACGTGGCACACAAGCTGATGAAGCGTGGGGCCAGCATTTACCTGTTCAATGGTGGGTTCCATCATTCCAAAGTGATGATGATAGACGATGATTTCTGCACTGTGGGAACAGCCAATCTTGACAGTCGAAGTCTGCGTTACGACTATGAGACTAATGCATTTATCTTCGACAAGCAGGTAACCAAGCAACTAACTGACCTCTTTGAGAACGACTTAGAGAACTGTACGAAGATGACACCCGATTACTGGAAGCAAAAATCTGGTTGGAAAAAATTCTCTGGCTGGTTTGGAAATTTGCTCACACCTTTCTTATAATTGGAAATTTCACTATCTTTACAGGCAAATCAGAAGATTATGAAACAATACTTAGATTTATTGCAACGTGTACTGGATGAGGGTGTGCGTAAGGAAGATCGCACAGGTACTGGAACTATCAGTGTTTTCGGACATCAGATGAGGTTTAACTTGGAGGATGGGTTTCCCTTGCTTACCACCAAGAAGCTACATCTGAAATCCATTATCTACGAACTGCTCTGGTTTCTGAAGGGAGATACGAATGTACATTATCTCCAAGAACATGGTGTGCGCATCTGGAACGAATGGGCAGATGAAAATGGAGAATTGGGACCTGTTTATGGCCATCAATGGCGTGCATGGCCCGATTACAATGGTAAGCCTATCGACCAGATAAAGCAAGTGGTAGATACCATCAAAGACCATCCAGACTCCCGTCGCATGATCGTAAGTGCTTGGAATGTAGCTGAGGTGAACAAGATGGCTCTGCCTCCCTGTCACACTATCTTTCAGTTTTATGTGGCAGATGACAGACTGAGCCTGCAACTTTATCAGCGCAGTGCCGATCTCTTTTTAGGTGTGCCTTTCAACATCGCCTCGTACGCATTGCTGCTTATGATGATGGCACAAGTGACAGGATTGAAAGCAGGTGACTTTGTCCATACCTTTGGAGATGCTCACATCTATACCAACCATCTGGAACAAGTAAAGTTGCAACTTAGTCGTGAGCCTCGTGCCTTGCCAAAGATGACCATTAATCCTGATGTGAAGGATATCTTTGGCTTCCATTATGAAGACTTTGAGTTGACTGATTATAACCCTTGGCCACACATTGCAGGTGTGGTAGCTGTATAACTATAGAAAACCATGATCTCTATTATTGCTGCCATCGACCAGAATAACGCGCTGGGTTTCAAGAACCAGTTGCTGTTTTACCTTCCTGCCGACTTGAAGCATTTCAAGGCACTGACCACAGGACATACTATCGTCATGGGAAGGAAAACATTCGAGTCACTGCCAAAAGGAGCGCTACCTAATCGTCGGAATATCGTCATATCTACTCGAAAGGATCTAGCATATCCTGGGGCAGAGGTGTTTCACTCCCTCAAAGAAGCCTTGGCTAACTGCAGCGAAGACGAACAGGTTTACATCATTGGAGGTGCCAGCGTCTATAGACAAGCGATGCCACTAGCTGACGAGCTTTGCATGACACTAATTGAAGATAGTGCACCCGAGGCAGATGCGTTCTTCCCCTCAATCGATCCTGAGATATGGGAAGAAAAAAGCAGGGAGTTTCATCAAGCAGATGAGAAACATCCCTGCAACTTTGCTTTTGTAAATTACGAAAGGAGATGTAATCATTCAGAAGCCATATCTACTTCTGGTATAGTATCTACCGTATCATCTTCTTCATCGGAAGGATAGAGGTCGATAGGCATCTGACGCCTCATGGCTTCGTGAAATGAAATCAACGTTTCAGTACGTGCCAAGTTCAATGGCTGCAACTTATCGTGGATAATACTCAGCAGATGATGGTTGTTGCGGGCATAAAGCTTGATAAACATATCGTACTTACCCGTAGTAAAGTGGCATTCCACCACTTCTGGAATAGACTCCAATGCTTTTGTTACCTCTTCGAATGAAGAAGGATCTTTCAAATACAGACCAATGTATGCACAGGTTTCATACCCCACCTTCTCAGGATTAATCACATACTGAGAACCTTTCAAAACGCCAAGGGCGGTCAGTTTCTGAATACGCTGGTGGATTGCTGCTCCAGACACATTGCAAACTCTCGCTACTTCGAGGAATGGAATTCGAGCATTGTTTGCAATCATTTTCAAAATCTGCTCATCAAGAGCATCTAACTGATGGTGTCCCATAAATTTTAATTATATCAGAATTAGTTTAGTATATTTTCAACCTTTCATGTCAACAAAGTTAAGGATAATTTCTCATTAAACTAACAAACTGAAAGAAATAATTTCCAAAAGCATGATAAAGTGACCATAATATCGTATCTTTGAAAAATAAAACAATATAAAACGGGATGAAAAAGCTACTTCTTACTTTACTAGCTGTCGGGGTTGGCATTACAGTTGCAGCACAAAACTTCGACGACTATTTCGAAAATAAGACACTGCGATTGGACTATATTCTCAATGGCAATGTCCAGAATCAGATGATTAGTTTAGACGGGTTATCCTCTCTTCCTAGTTGGGCGGGAAGAAAAAACAGGTTAGCAGAATTGCCATTGGAAGGCAATGGACAGATCATTGTCAGAGACAATACCGCGCAACAAATCATCTACAAGACTTCTTTTTCTACGCTGTTTCAAGAATGGCTACAAACTGATGAAGCAAATACTGTTACCAAAGGTTTTGAGAACACATTCTTAGTACCTTTTCCAAAGAAAACTGTGGAAATAGAGGTGGTTCTTTTCGGATATGATCGGAAAGTGAATGCCACGATGAAGCACTTAATCGATCCTACGGACATCCTTATTCAGCAAAAAGGCGTCAAGCATGTGACACCTTATAAATATATATACCAAGGAGGAAGTCCAGAGAAATGCATTGATGTGGCCATTCTTGCAGAAGGTTATACAGAGCAAGAGATGGACACATTCTACCACGATGCTGAGATGGCTGTTGAAAGCATGTTCAATCATGAGCCTTTCAAGAGTATGCAAGAGCGTTTCAACTTTGTGGCAGTACATACGCCTTCTTTAGACAGTGGAGTAAGTATCCCAAGACTTAACGAGTGGAAAAGAACGGCCTTTCTCTCCCACTTCAGTACGTTCTATTCCGACAGGTATCTTACCACTACCCGTATGAAATCCATTCATGATGCCTTAGCAGGTATTCCTTATGAACATATTATCATTTTGGCCAATACAGAGGAATATGGTGGAGGAGGTATCTATAACTCACTGACACTGACAGCTGCCCATCATCCAGACTTCATGCCTGTAGTGGTTCATGAATTTGGGCATAGTTTCGGAGGCCTTGCCGATGAGTATTTTTACGACAACGATGTTATGACGGATACTTATCCTACCAATGTGGAACCTTGGGAACCCAATGTGACAACATTGGTTGACTTCGACAGCAAATGGAGAAGCTTACTGCCTGCAAATACCCCAATCCCTACAGACCCAAATGACAATCGCGAAATTGGCGTGTATGAAGGTGGTGCCTACTCAAGCAAAGGAATTTACAGAGGAGCATTCAACTGTCGAATGCGCACTAATCATTATCCAACATTCTGCATGGTTTGCCAACAGGCCTTAAGAGATCTTATAGATTTCTATACCAAATAACAGAAGGCTGATAAAAGGACAAAAAGAAAGGGTCACTGATATTCAATGACCCTTTCTTTATATGATATCAACTATTTACTGCTTCCTAGCAGCTGAATAGTTAATCTTCAAAGCATAAGCCCTTCGAAGTGCTTCTTTGATATCTGTCACGATACCCATCTTCGTATCACGGTCCACTTTCAGAGAAACAGTCATCTGAGGCTGATCCTCCTCTTTCATACTGGCACGCTCACCGATGATGTAATCCTGAATTTCAGAAACCTCAGCAAAGCTGTCGTTGAGCTGAATACGAGACTCACTACCCAACTGCTTCTGGAACTCTGCTGTAGGAACGCCCACGTAGATGAAAGTCACAAGAGACTTCTTCTCGAGCTTTTCCAACTCAGTTCCCTGAGGAGCCTTGAACTGAACCTTCAATGTCACCTCACGCATGGTGGTTACCATCATGAAGAAGAACAACAGAGAGAAGATCAAGTCAGGCAGAGATGAGGTGTTCAACTTAGGCATTGAACGGCCACCGGTTTTATTAAATTTTCCCATACTTACTTATCTCCATACTTTTTAGGTTCAGCCTCTGAAATATTCTGAGGATAAATCTGACGGATAGACTCCTGCTGAACTTCATCACATTCAGCATAAGGCTTACCGAATTTTGAATTACCAATTTCATTACGCAGTTCATTGTAAGCTGCTACAAGTTCGTTCTGTACGAGGATGTATGCCGCATAAGAAGAACCACGGTCGCAACGCAATGAAATGACGTGATTAGTTGTTACCATTGTAGGACCAAACAACGGAACCTCGATCTGAGTTTTCTCAGGCATCTTAGGATCGTCATTTGGATTGGCGATAAATTCCTTTGCTTTAGCACGTAACTGATCTACAGAGATGTATTCACCACCACACATCAACTGGTCTTGGAAGTTGAGGAAGACGGTCAATACGTTACGCTCTTTCAACTTAATATCATCACTATTCTGGTTCTGCTCTGGAGGAGGAGGCAAACGACGTGCCAGACCCTGATCAGTATCCATAGAAGTAGTGATCAAGAAGAAAATCAGCAAAATGAAGGAAATATCCGCCGTTGAGCTTGAATTAAGCTCGGGAACTTCTCTTTTACCTTTTTTTGCCATAATTATTTCCTCTCAGTTTTAGATGAACTTTTTACGAATTGCAAAGCCGAGCATCAGCACCAGCATCAATGCAATCATAAAGTAAATAGTATAAAGGAACATATCTGATATCTTCAGCCAGAATGGAACGTTTTCTGTACCTTCATATCCAACCATGTTCAGAGGAGTACCATCACCAATAGCGTAAGTTACACCCAACAGAACGATGAGCAGGATAATACCAACCAATGACATCAATGCACCCTTAGGATCGTGCTTCAGAACACTGAAGAACTGATAAAGAGCAGTAACCACTGTAACCAAAATAGTAGCGGCAGCCAAGAAGTACATCCAGTAGAGAACAGCATTAGTCTGCTTTGGTTCCCACATAGATGTATCAGCTACCAAGCGCTCTGCCTCTGGGGTATCACCACCAAAGAAGAACAGGCAGAATACGCAAATAGACAGCAAGATAAGAGCTGCAAATACTGCGCCTGATACCTTTTGTATTCTAATTTTACCCATAACTTTTCCTTTCTTAAGATTTTATAATTAACAATCAAGAAATGTAAGAATGATTATTTCTTATATTTCAGGTTGTACTTTGTGATGAGGTCAAGCAGTGTAACTGAAGAATCCTCCATGTCACTGGTGATTGACTCAATCTTAGACAGGATGTAGTTATAGAATACCTGAAGAATCAATGCTACGATAATACCGAAGATAGTAGTGATCAATGCCACTTTCATACCACCAGCCACAACTGTAGGGCTGATATCACCAACCTGCTGGATCTTATCGAATGCCTGCACCATACCGATCACAGTTCCCAAGAATCCCAGAGAAGGAGACATGGCAATGAACAATGTAATCCAAGAGCAGCCTTTCTCAAGATAACCAGCCTGAACACCACCGTAAGAAACAACTGAACGCTCTACAGTGTCAAGACCCTGGTCGATTCTCATCAGACCCTGATAGTAGATAGAAGCAATAGGACCACGAGTGTTGCGTGCGATATCCTTAGCACCCTCAACATCACCTCTTTCAAGGCACTCTTCGATCTGACCAACGAACTTCTTAGTGTTGATTTCAGCAAGTCCCAGATAGATAATACGCTCGATGCAGAATGCAAGACCGATTACCAATGCGATAGCAACCAATGACATGAAGGAAGCAGAACCTTCGATGTACTTTGTCTTCAATGACTTGTGCAGGCTAGTGCCTTCAGCGTCCTGAGCCTGAGCCACTTGAGTTGAGCCGAAAGTCATGGCTCCAATTAAAGCAACAATTGCAAATAACTTTTTCATTGTGTGTTTAAATTTTAAGATTAAATAATTAGTAAATAAAAAATATTGTTTCTCATTAATTTTTATTCTTTCAACATTTACTCCTTGCGGAGAGAGGGGGATTCGAACCCCCGATACCCTTTTGGAGTATACACGCTTTCCAGGCGTGCCTCTTCAACCACTCGAGCATCTCTCCAAGAGGTACAGCATCTGAAATCGGGCGCAAATTACAAAAAATTTGCGAGCCTACCATACGTTTCAGCTACAAATATATTCTTTTTTTTTGGATTGATGAAGAATTATTTGCAGTTAATCTCGTTTCAATGGACAAAATTAATAAAAATTAATTTCTCTACCATATATTTGCTGGCAAATCGAACACCCGAAGTACATTTTCGGTAGTTTTCTTTGCAGCCTCTTCCAAAGTAAGACCATAGATCTCGGCAACCTTTTGTAAGGTATAGAAGACAAAGGCACTTTCATTGCGCTTTCCTCGCTTTGGAACGGGTGCCAAATAGGGAGCATCTGTTTCCACAACAATGCGTTCCAGCGGAATGGTCTTCAGTACCTCTGGAAGCGGAGATTTCTTAAAGGTGACAATACCATTGATTCCCAATAAGAAGTGCGGAAATTCCAACATGCGTTCTGTCTCTCCTTCACCTGCAGAAAAACAGTGGAAAATGCCTTTCAACTTTTGACTATCAAATTGTTGCAACACCTCATAGATAGAGTCGAAAGCATTACGACAATGCACCACAATAGGTAAGTCAAACTCCAAAGCCCATGCCACTTGTCTTTGAAATGTCATTTCCTGCTCTTTTTTATAGGTAGTATCCCAATAGAGATCGATGCCTATCTCTCCGATACCAATAAAACGATGGCGATGCTTCTCCAAAGCTTTACGGACAAAAATCAGCTCCTTTTCATAACGCTCATTCACTGATTCTGGATGTAATCCCACCAATGGGAAACAATAATCAGGATAGTCATCACACATATCCATCAATCGCTGATGGGTAGAGCTATCGATATCAGGCATGAAGATACAGGAAACTCCTGCCTCTTTGGCACAAGCAACCACCTCCTTTCGATCTTCGTCAAACTCCTCAAGGAAAAGGTGCGAATGGGTGTCAATGTAGGGAAACATTCAGACCTCCCTCGTTTTCAGTCCTTCCATGAGTTTCTGGAGGGCTTCCTTCCGTTCTTTGGAAACAGAAACCTCATTCAGCAAAGCAGAAGCCTTTGCCGAATAATCCTCAATAAGCTTCTGTGTGATACCTTTCACTCCTACTATATTATATAAGGTGGTTACAGCATTGATCTTCTCTTCAGCAGAGAATTCTTTCATTTCAATCCAGTGATTGAGTTCTTGACGTTGCAATTCATTAGCCAGTTCCAAAGCCTTGATAAGCAGGAAAGTCTTTTTATTACATAAGATATCTCCTCCGTTTTTCTTTCCGAACACCTTGGGGTCTCCATAGACATCCAGTAGGTCATCTTTCAATTGGAAAGCCAACCCCAGACAAATGCCAAAATCATAGAGTAAATCGGCATCTTTTTCTGAAGCATCCGCGAGGATAGCCCCTATCTTAAGGCTGGCAGCAAGCAACACGGAAGTCTTCAGACGAATCATTTCCATGTATTCCGCTTCAGTAACATCAAGACGACTCTCAAAGTCCATGTCGAACTGCTGACCTTCGCAAATCTCTATGGCAGTCTGATTGAAAAGGTTTATCACCTTATGAAGATGCTTTTCATCACATTGTTCTATCTGCTGATATGCCAAGACAGTCATGGCATCTCCCGAGAGGATGGCCGTATTATCGTTCCAACGCTTATGCACAGTAGGATGTCCTCTACGCACATCGGCCTTATCCATCAGATCGTCATGAAGCAAAGTAAAATTGTGATAAATCTCAATACCTAACGCCTGAGGTTTCACACGCTCCACATCGTCTTTAAACAGATTGTATGCCAAAAGCATCAAGACAGGGCGGAGGCGCTTTCCTCCCATGGAAAGCACATATTTCACGGGGTCATAAAGCGACTGAGGATCTCTGTTCAAGGCCAGGGCTTCAAGCCAACCTTGGTACATTTCTTGTAACTGGGCGGAAGTATATATCATAGGATTTTTTGCTACTACGTGAAGAAAAATTATTTTCCTAACTAGAGAAATATTTTTTCCTAACTAGGAAAAAAAAGGCTGCCCGAAAGCAGCCTCTTCTTTAAACTTTCTGCATTGTATTACTGCAGACGGAAGGTAACAGGCAAAGTAAAGCGAGTACGCACTGCCTTACCACGCTGCTTACCTGGATTCCACTTAGGCATAGAGTTCACCACGCGGAGAGCCTCTTTGTCCAGATATGGATCCACACCACGGATAACCTCTGCGTTACTTACAGAACCGTCACGCTCAACAACGAAACGTACAGTTACACGTCCCTGAGTACCGTTCTCCTGTGCAATTGCAGGATACTTGATGTTCTTTGACAGCCACTGCATCAAAGCGGCATCACCGCCAGGGAATGTAGTAGGTTCCTCTACGATTTCGAAGATTTCCTGCTCATCAACAACGTCTTCTTCTTCCTCAGCTACAGCAACAGTTGGAGTATACTTGATTTCAACCTGCTCACCGGTTTCCTCAGAAGAGAGGATAGCTGACTGCTGAACGTCAGAGTCATCATCCACAATGGTCAGAGTCTCTGCAATAGAAGGAGCCTCTGGTGGAGGTGGAGCTGCAATTTGTTCTGGTTGTTCCGTGATTGGAATCTCAATTTCTTCCTCAAATACAACTTCGGCAACTTGGCCTGAAGTATCGATCTTCCTGTCGCGCTGCGTCCATTCGAAGGCGGCGAAGATGATAGCCAGCACCATTACATAGCCGATCAGCAAACCTGTACTTTTCTTACCTTCCAGGTCGGCCTTGGGTGATTTTTTAACTTCCATAAAATATGTATTAAAAATTGGTGTGTTCTACTTAAATTTTGTGCTATTCGCACTTTTCGCTACAAATATAAGGATATATTTTGAAAAACAATTATCTTTGGCATGAAAAAATTTATTAAAAAATAAAATCACATGAAAAAGATTACAATAGCCATTGATGGATTCTCTTCTTGTGGCAAAAGTACCATGGCAAAAGACCTGGCACGAGAGATCGGTTACATCTATATCGACAGTGGTGCCATGTATCGCGCCGTTACCCTTTTTGCACTGCAAAACGACTGTTTTGATGGGGAACAACTCGATGTGGAAAAACTTCGTGAACTGATGCCAGAAATCCATATCAGTTTCAAACTGAATGCCCAAACTGGTCGTCCTGACACCTTTATTAATAAGGTATATGTGGAGGATAAGATTCGAACGATGGAAGTGTCCTCTCGTGTCAGCATTGTGGCGGCTATCGACTTTGTGCGCACTGCGATGGTAGCACAGCAGCAAGCTATGGGACAAGAAAAAGGCATTGTGATGGATGGTCGTGACATCGGAACTACCGTCTTTCCAAATGCAGAGATGAAGATTTTCCTCATCGCTTCTCCTGAAATCCGTGCAGAGCGTCGTTTCAAGGAGCTGAAGGAAAAAGGAGAGGAAGCCAGTTTTGAGGAAATCCTAGCGAATGTGAAAGAACGCGATTACATCGATTCCCATCGTGAAGTCAGTCCGCTCCGTCAAGCAGAGGATGCCATTGTACTGGACAACAGTCATCTGACTATCCCTGAACAAAATGCATGGCTCTTAGAAAAGTTTCATCAGATAGTGGGAGAATGACAAGTGTTGAGATTGACAGTGGATCTGGGTTTTGTCATGGAGTGGTGACGGCAATCAAAAAGGCAGAAGAGGAGTTGCAAAAAGGAGGTACACTTTATTGCCTTGGTGATATTGTGCATAACAACCGTGAAGTGGAGCGACTCAAGGAGATGGGACTCATTACCATCAATCATGAGCAATTCAATCATCTTCATGATGCCAAAGTCTTGCTCCGAGCTCATGGCGAGCCTCCAGAGACTTATGAAACAGCCCTTCGAAACAATATCCAGATTATTGATGCCACTTGTCCGGTGGTTTTGAGCATTCAGCGTCGCATTAAGAAAGAATACGACAAGGAAGATATGCATGACAAGCAAATTGTCATCTATGGTAAAAACGGTCATGCAGAGGTACTTGGATTAGTTGGTCAAACTCAAGGAGAAGCCATCGTGATAGAGCATTTGGAAGAGGCCAAACAGCTGGATTTCAGCAAGAGCATTCGCCTTTATTCACAAACCACCAAGTCGCTCGACGAATTTCGTAAGATTGTAGAATACATACAGGAGCATATCTCTCCAGATGCCACTTTTGAATACTATGACACCATCTGTCGCCAAGTGGCCAACCGCATCCCTAACATCCGGCGCTTTGCCGCTTCGCATGAACTGATTTTCTTTGTTGGTGGCATGAAGAGCTCGAATGGAAAGATCCTTTTCCACGAATGCCAGCAGGTAAATCCTAATTCCCACTTCATCGATCAAGCCTCTGCCATCAATGAAAAGTTGCTGAAAGGAGTGAGCAGCATAGGTATTTGTGGTGCTACTTCCACGCCTAAATGGCTGATGGAAGAAGTTTCGGCTGCCATCAGGAATAAAATTGGAGAAAAAGACGCCTAAATTGTAGCAACTAATCGCCTTTTTTCTTATATTCGCAAAGTGATTTGCATAACTAAGGGCAAAATAAAAGTAAACTAATAACATAGTCATATGAGTGAGGTAAAATGCATCGGTATTCTGACTTCTGGAGGTGATGCTCCTGGCATGAATGCAGCTATCCGCGCCGTGACGCGTTCAGCTATTTATCACGGATTACAAGTAAAAGGCATCTACAGAGGCTACAAAGGTTTGGTCACTGGAGAGATTAAGGAGTTCAAAAGTCAGAATGTAAGTAACATCATTCAGCAAGGTGGTACCATTCTTAAAACGGCACGCTGTAAAGAGTTTCGCACTCCAGAAGGTCGGCAGTTGGCTTACGAGAACATGAAGAAGGAAGGAATCGATGCCTTGATTGTGATTGGTGGCGATGGTTCCCTGACAGGTGCTCTCCAATTTGCAAAGGAATTTGATGTTCCTTGCATCGGTTTACCTGGTACCATCGACAATGACCTCTATGGAACCGACTCTACCATTGGTTATGATACGGCTCTGAATACAATCCTAGATTGTGTGGACAAAATCCGTGACACTGCCACCAGCCATGAGCGTCTGTTCTTCGTAGAAGTTATGGGACGAGATGCTGGTTTCCTTGCACTCAACAGTGCCATTGCAGGTGGTTGTGAAGCTGCCATCATACCAGAATTTGCTACTGAGGTTGACCAGTTGGAAGAATTCATCAAGAATGGTTTCCGCAAATCTAAGAACAGTAGTATCGTCATCGTGGCAGAAAGTGAACTTACGGGTGGTGCCATGCACTATGCAGAACGTGTGAAGAATGAGTATCCACAGTATGACGTGCGTGTGACCATCTTAGGACACTTGCAGCGTGGTGGAAGTCCAACGGCTCACGATCGTATCCTTGCCAGTCGTTTAGGTGCTGCGGCCATCGATGCCTTACTCGAAGGTCAGCGAAACGTAATGGTCGGCATCAAGAACGACCAAGTGGTTTATGTACCATTCAGCCGTGCCATCAAATATGAAAAGAACATCGACCGTCAGTTAGTGGATGTATTGAGAAACCTCTCTATATGACAAACAGTCCCCTACTCCATTTGCAGGAGCAGCAGTTGCTGCTCCGCATGGAGTATGACTTTGAAAAAGCAGAATTCCAACGACAGACAGAAACCATGGGCATTGCCCGTAAGGTTAAGCGAGGCTTATGCTGGTTTCCAGCTACTGTAGGAAGGAATTACTACAACTCCCTCAACCAATTGGTTGTAGAAATCACACGCACAGAAGATACCGACATCGAGCACAACTTTGAATTTGGCAAACCCGTATGTTTTTTCCATCAAAGTGGAAATGGAGATATCAAGTATCTTTCCTTCAATGGTACTGTAAGCTATGCCGATGAAACACGTATGGTAGTGGCTATGCCTGGCATGGGAGCAGTAATGGATCTCCAGCAACAAGAACGGTTAGGCGTTCAGCTTTTCTTCGATGAAACCAGTTATCGCACCATGTTTGAAGCATTAGGGGATGTGCTTCGTGCCAAAGACAATCGCCTTGCCGAACTTCGAGAGATTATATTGGGCTCTATAAAACCTAGTTTCAGAGAATTGTATCCCGTCCGCTTCCCTTGGCTTAATCCTACTCAAGAGACGGCTGTGAATAAAGTACTCTGTGCACGTGATGTTGCCATCGTACACGGGCCTCCAGGAACGGGGAAAACCACGACGCTTGTTGAAGCCATCTATGAAACTTTGCATCGAGAGCCACAAGTGTTGGTATGCGCTCAGAGCAATATGGCAGTGGATTGGATTTCAGAGAAGCTTGTTGACCGTGGCGTAAATGTACTTCGCATCGGAAATCCTACCCGTGTGAACGATAAGATGCTCTCCTTTACTTATGAACGCCGTTTCGAAGCTCATCCCTCCTATCCAGAACTTTGGAGCATCCGCAAAGAACTTCGTGCCCTATCTGGAAAGACAAGAAGAGGAAATTATGAGGAGCGTGAACGCATGCGCCATCACATAGGAAAGCTACGCGACCGTGCCACTGCACTGGAGGTACAGATTAATGCAGAGCTCTTTGATGCGGCACATGTCATTGCTTCCACTCTAGTCAGCAGTAATCATCGCCTATTGGACCATCGTCACTTCGGTACCCTCTTCATTGACGAGGCAGCACAAGCACTCGAAGCCGCCTGCTGGATAGCTATCCGCAAGGCCGACCGTGTGATATTGGCTGGTGACCATCAACAATTGCCTCCTACTATCAAATGTTACGAAGCAGCCAAGAAAGGCCTAGATCGCACCTTGATGGAACTCATTGTTGCCCATAAGCCTAATGCTGTTTCACTACTAAAGATACAGTATCGTATGCATGAAGATATTATGCGCTTTTCTTCTGAGTGGTTTTATGAAGGTGAACTACAAGCTGCACCAGAAGTACGTCATCGCGGCATTTTGGATTGGGATATGCCTATCAGTTGGGTAGATACTTCTGAAATGGATTTCAAGGAAGAGTTTGTTGGAGAGACATTTGGACGCATCAATAAGGCTGAAGCCGACTTACTTCTCGAACATTTATTAGCATATATAGACCGCATTGGAAGTAGACGTATCATAGATGAACGCATCGATTTCGGTATTATTTCCCCTTATAAGGCCCAAGTACAATATTTACGCTCAAAGGTAAAGAGCACCACGGCCTTTCGTCCTTTCCGCAGTCTCATTTCCATCAATACCGTAGATGGTTTTCAGGGACAAGAACGCGATGTCATCCTCATCAGTCTTGTACGTGCCAATGAACAAGGGGAAATTGGTTTTCTACGCGACCTCCGTCGCATGAATGTTGCTATTACCAGAGCCCGCATGAAACTTATCATCTTTGGCGATGCACAGACACTTGGTCATCATCCATTCTACAAGAAGCTTCAAAACAGTCTGAAAGAACTATAAAAAGTGGGATTACATCCGTAATACGGCATGTAACCCCACCTATATGATACTATAAGAAAAATTAAGCCTCGTTCTCAGGACGGAGCTGACGAACAACCTCAGCAGTACGCCACATCTCAGAATTGTGGAGTGCAGCCAATTCTTTCTCCAAACCTATACGGTAGTCAGGCTTAGAGTTAGCATCGATAGAAATCTGAGCTTCATGACCAGACTTCACGCTCTGATACAACTTCTCAACCACAGGCTTGATGGCATCGTGGAACGGACCCATCCAGTCCAGCGCACCACGTTGAGCAGTGGTAGAACAGTTAGCATACATCCAGTCCATACCCTTCTGAGCGAACAACGGCATAAGTGACTGTGTAAGCTCCTCAACAGTCTCGTTGAAAGCTTCAGATGGAGAGTGACCATTCTCACGCAACACCTCATACTGAGCTAATAACAGACCCTGAATAGCACCCATCAGTGAGCCACGCTCGCCAGTCAAGTCAGAAGTAGCCTCACGCTGGAAGGTCGTCTCGAACAGATAGCCAGAACCGATACCAATACCCAGTGCCAAGGTGCGGTCAAGAGCCTTACCAGTAGCATCCTGATATACTGCATAAGAAGAATTCAAGCCACGACCCTCGAGGAACATGGTACGAAGAGATGTACCAGAGCCCTTAGGAGCCACCATGATCACGTCGATATCCTTCTGAGGAACACAACCAGTGCGATCATTCCAAGTGATAGCGAAGCCATGAGAGAAATAAAGCGCATTACCTGGCTGCAAGCACTTCTTCAGTGTAGGCCATACAGACATCACTGCTGCATCAGAGAGCAGACACATCACGATGGTGCCTTTGGTAGCAGCCTCTTCGATAGAGAACAAAGTCTCACCTGGCACCCAACCGTCAGCAATAGCCTTTTCAAAAGTCTTACCTTGACGCTGACCTACAATTACATTGAAGCCATTGTCGCGCAAGTTACAAGCCTGACCAGGACCCTGCACACCATAACCAATCACTGCGATTGTTTCATCTTTCAAAATCTCACGAGCTTTTTCCAATGGAAACTCTTCGCGGGTAACCACTTCCTCGATTACACCGCCAAAATTCATTTTTGCCATAAAATTTAAATTTATTGAACATTGAATATTGAACACTGAACATTATCCATGGGGATACTCCAAAGTTCAAATTCTAATGTCCGTAGTTATTAATTCTCAATTCTCAATCTTCAATTAGGTAAAAACCACCTTAGAACGGCAGACAGCCTCGCCATTTTCCTTACGAATCTCCACGTCGTAGTTGTCTGCTCCTTCTTCCTTATCCATGAAGAACAACAACTGTTCTCCAAAATAGCTCTCTGCCATGTAAGCTATTTCAAACCTACGTACACGCTTCTCTTTAAACTTCTCCAAAGGGAAAAGATCCAATACATGCTCAATATAGCGCACACTGTTGAAATGCCCATTGATATCA